>Ga0255783_10000531_pt1 | contig 44345 bp, 67 predicted proteins | sample 011ome_22_FD_179981 | JGI IMG/M metagenome (GOLD analysis project Ga0255783, IMG submission 179981) | Coastal salt marsh microbial communities from the Groves Creek Marsh, Skidaway Island, Georgia - 011507BT metaG (version 2) | ecosystem: Environmental > Aquatic > Marine > Intertidal zone >... | reverse complement strand
TTCCGGTATTCATCGCGACAACACCGTACATTTCGTCTTCAATTCCGTCTTCGTTGACTAAAATTTTTACTATATCATCTTGGTTTATCTCTGTTGGCACAATCATGCTTAGAGTTTTCGCTCAAAAAAAATTCAGGGATAATATCACAGATGAAAGTTGTTATTTATTCGAAGGAAGGTTGTCAATATTGTGACCACGCAGTAAGCCTATGTGAGTCAGAGAATCTCGAGTATGAGAAAGTCATGATTGATAAGGAGGAACTCAAGAGATTGTGTGAAGGGTCAACGATAACCTACCCTCAAATATTTATTGACGGACGTCGCATCGGAACATATTTTGATTTTCAGGACTACATCGAAGAAGAGTACGAACCAGAAGAGCATGAACCTATTCTCGCTCCAACTCTAAACAGGTTTACAGTTTTCCCTCTAAAATACCCGGAACTGTGGGAACTTTACAAGAAGGCTCAAATGTCTAATTGGACGGCCGAAGAGGTTGACCTTTCAAAAGACCTTGATGACTGGAAAACACTAAACGATAATGAACAGAAATTCATCAAATATATTCTGGCGTTTTTTGCCGGTTCCGATGGCATAGTTTTTGAGAACATCAATAATAACTTCGCTGACGAGGTGCAAATCTCCGAAGCACGTTCTTTCTATGCGTACCAGTCTCACAATGAAATGGTTCACGGTGAGACATACTCAAAACTCATTGACAAGTACATCAAAGACAGTGCCGAAAAGAAGCAACTCTTTGAGGCTATTCAAACAGTCCCGTGTATCGAGAGAAAGGCTAATTGGGCTCTAAAATGGTTTAACAAAGACCGTTCGTTCGCTGAACGACTTCTCGCCTTCGCCTGTGTAGAAGGCATCTTCTTTTCTGGAAGTTTTTGTGCCATCTTTTGGCTAAAGAAAAGAGGACTCATGCCCGGCCTGTGCTTTTCCAACGAACTCATCTCTCGTGACGAGGGGCTTCACCAGGAGTTTGCTGTTGAATTGTTCAAACTCTTGAGAAATAAACCGTCAAAAGGCACCATACATTCCATCGTAAAGGAGGCTGTTGAGATTGAGAAGGGTTTTATCATAGACGCCCTTCCGTGTAATCTCATCGGCATGAACAGTGACAAGATGTCCGAATATATCGAGTACGTTTCCGATCGTCTCCTTAAACAGATCGGTCAGCCCCCAATTTGGGGGTCTAAAAACCCTTTCGACTTCATGGAAAATATTAGCCTCGACGGTAAGACCAACTTTTTCGAAAAGAGGGTAGGGGACTACGGGAAGATGGACGATGATTCAGGTGAGATTGGGTTCGACGATGATTTTTAATGTGTTCGTATTATAAATGAACCCCGAACTCGTGAAACTCATCTCGCTTTCGCAGAGGTCGCTCCAGAACATCAGTGCCTACGTTTCTATTTCGTTGGCACTTCTCGCGTATTCTCGGTTTTACCGTGGTAAAGGGAACGCTTTATATAACGTCGCGTTCATCGTCATAAGTGCTGCGGTTTTGTTACTGTCTATACGACTCCTCCATCTCTTATTGAATCAGCTCAACATGTACAAGAACAAGCTCAATGAGGACGATCTGAAAGTCCTCGATGACTTTACTCTCGTTCCCAAGACCCTGATGTACGTGTTGTACGTCGTCCTCGCGTTCTCTCTCTACACTCTTTATAGGCAGGTATTATAGATGGGAGGAGAACGGCATGTAGTCATAGAAAAACCCGACGGTTCCCTCGTGGTTGGATGTAACGTAGACGTTCCAGAACCTCCACCCCTACCCGAGGAAGTCGTCCTCACGATTCCACTAGAAGTCGTCAGGTACAGTCAAATTAACGCGATCGTCGCAGATTTTCTACTTTTAATGGGTTTTGGAATCATGATCGTGTATCAAAGATATCTCGATATTTTCAATATCATCTTCGGTGTATTAACGGTGTACGCACTGCATAGAAAACCCGTACCGTATCAATTGACCGGATCTTCTTTACTCGGGGCACAGTCGTATGCCTATATCATGTGTATATTCTTCGCCATAACTCATATGTGGTGGGAAGCCGCATATCAGTTTAGTTGTGGAAGTAATGTGTTGCTCGCTTTAGTCAGCGCTGAAGAGATCACTACGGAGCATTTTGAAGAGGTTCCATAGGAGCATTTTGTGTTGTGGACTCTCAACACAATCCCAATCGTCGACAATAGACATGATGAGTTTGTTATCATCGGGCTCATCATTTTTATGAAAGGATTTGGGTGCACGATCTCCTTCGCTTCTGACACTTCTGATGTAATCCGCTACGACATAAATCACCGCATCTAAAAGTTCCTCTCTCGCCATAGCCATCCATGAATCTTTTGGGGTACCCCACGTCCGGGTATCGTCGTCGACTCGTACACCGTGTTTATAACGTTTCAATCCGAGCTCGAGCCGCCCCAATATTTCTTCGCGTGTTCCCATTTCCTCTAATAGAAGCCATACCCTTTAACCATTTTTTCTTGAGTACCGCGAACTGCTTAGCAGTCATGGCTTTATTCCTACGAAGAGCTTCGTTCGCCGCCGCTTGTCTCCACCTGTTTTTCATGTTATTGGGAACGCCGGTCACGTTAACATTCTTCATCACGTAGTTCCGCTCGAGGTTACGCTTCCTCTGCATCTTCCAGTTCTTAACCATATCCTTCTTGATTTTGTCGACGACCATCTTTTTGGGTACACCGAGCGCCTTGTTCCTATTGTTGGCGCTCACCCTAGACGCGGCATTCTTGATATTCCTGATATCCTGTGTGAGATTAGGCTTGTATCGGTTCATCCAGGCTTTACCGTACTGCTTCTCGAGGTCCTTACGAATAGAGTTATCATCTAATCCGACCCTCTTGACTCGTTCTTGCGCCTTTTGGTTTTGAACCTGTGCCTTCTTCGCCCTTTGAACCTCACGTTTGGTGGGCTTGGGTGGGGAAACGGGCTTGGGTTTAGGCTTGTTCAGGTTGTTTCGAACAGCCTCGATCTTTTTACAAAGATCATCCTTCTTCTGCTTACCGTTGGTGTTAATCTTGAGTACCTCGGCTATTTGCTTAATTTGAGGAAGGGTCATATCGCGACACAGTTTACGTCCTATGCGGAAAGTGGTGTTTTTCCCAGACATGGTGACATTCTTCACCTTGGCCGTTTTTATACCGGACTTCTTCTTGATAGCGTCGCAAATTTCGCGCTTGTACATGTCACGGGTGACACCACCACTCTTGACCCTAAAGTTGATAACACCCATTTTACGCGCGAGATCCACGAGTTCCTTTTTATCCATGCGCTCACACTTCTTTCCGTCAATCTTGAGGGCGTTAATTTGGTTTTTATTGAGAGCGGTTTTGCGTTTCACGACACGCTTGGGCTTGGGGGGAGAAACGGGTTTAATCTTACGCTTCGTTTTCTTTTTGGGAGACGCCCGTGTCTTTTTGATGATGATATCTTCTCCAATGTCAAACTGGCGAATGACTTGAGAAGTAGCCTTGTAGGCATTTTCAAGAAGAGCAGGTGTCTTCGCGCCTATGATTTGCACGACACCAGACTTGCTTATGTTGAGTGTGTACCCCCGCATCGTCACGTACATCATAGGTGTGAGTTCGGGTTCGTAGACGACGCTACCGTACCGAGCAAACTTGGACGCGATGTTGTCCATCCTGAAAACACCGTTGATGTTGAATTGACCACTGAGATTGTTAAACTGAATGGGGTTGTAGAAGAAGGGTTCTTTCGTCGTGTAGTTGTCCACGATGTAACGACGAACCGCTTCCGGTTGGACAGATATGTGACTCGCTAATAAACCACCGGAGAAACGAATCTTACCGTTTTTGTAAATGTTTACGTTTGTTCCTTGGTTTACACCGTCATCATTAGAAATCACCATCTTAAATTCTACAGTGACCAGGGGTATGTTCATGTTACCCTTGAGTCCAAGATTACGGGTGTGCCTGACGGCAATCTTTTGTTGACCGTACCTACCGACGATTTCCTTCGTTTCTATATAAAGACCGTCGGCGATTCGCATTTTAGCGAGTGGTTTTTTGATGACTATCTGTTTAAGGTTGATGACGGTATCTTTCTGTCCGTAACCACTGTCTACACCGGCGTTGAACATACCCGGTCTGAATGAAGAAATGACAAGAGGAGTCAAATCCGCGAATTCGTTGACCACGTTCGGGTTCATCTCCGCGAGCGCCTTTTCAAACGCGGCTTCGTTGATTGGAGAAACATTGTCTATGGGTTCTCTCATCGCATTGTTTACCAATTTATTGATGTTAATGTCCGCGAACTCATTTTCAAGGGGAGAGTTGTTTTCGAATTGCGCGAATCGACTCCGTGTAGGAGGAGGGGGAGGAGGCATCGCTCGTCGCTGTTGTAACTCGGGTCGAGCAGGTTCACGGAAGAATTGCTGACCACGAGCAATGTCTTCCCTGCGAGCCATACGCTCAGCCGCGCGAGCGCGTTCAGCTCTTTCCAGCTCCATCTCAAGTTCCCGAGCAAAGTTATTGTTATTATTCGAGTCATAATTGGGACTTTGCCGTACGTCCACACCAGACTGCCTGACAAATTCTTTGACCGACTGGCTCATATTACTATCTTATAGGATTTTTTTTAATGGTTGTTCCCAGTCATTAGTTCGTCTTCCTTTAGGTCGACACCGAAAATAACGGGTTGAGTGGGATACTGACGACCCCGGTAAGACACCGATTCGTTTCTAACCTCGATATCGTACGAGCTGAATGGACCAACATAGAAGTCTTCGTGGAACTTGTGCTGCCCGAGGTTATTGTTCTTACAGTGTGTATTGAAAGCGGCCACGAAGAGGCTCTGAGGTACGTACTCACCCTTAGCCTTGTCCACGTTGGTAGACTCGAGGAAGTGGATAAGAGAGTTTGCAACCTTCGCGACTTGCATCTTGATGAGTTCAAAGTACTTTGGAACTACATTCCAGATATCCGCATCAGCGTACTTGTTCCTGTAGTCGATGTAGCCTCGTACACACTTGAGTAGAATGATAGGCAACTCGTTTTCAAGCTTATCATCGAGAGCGGGATCCGCTTCACGCACCTGTTTGCTAAAGTTCCAAGGCAAAATACGACGCAAAACAGAGCCCGAGTTATCCTTCCACCCCGGAACTTCGTTACCTCCCAAGACACCCGGAACCTTCCAAACCATGGGAATGGCTTGTTTGTTTTTGACAGCGATGGATACATCCTCGCCAGATACAATAGACTGGAACTCCGCCTGTTCGAGTGAAAGATCACCCTTCACCTCTGGTGCGATGAACATGAAGTTGTTCGCGATGGCGGAGAGGCCGAACTTCTTCTCGATATTGTTCGAAAGTGTGCCTACATCCTGACTCTCGTAGAACTTTTTGAATACCTTTGTGATCAGGGTACTCTTACCACTTTTCGCAATTCCTTTGAAGAATGGGATGATTTGCCATTTATCCAACTCACCGACATCAAAGCACAGGCGCCCACCCATCACATAGGCCCATTTGCACACTTCCGGTTCGAAGTTTTGATATTGAAGTACACGGTCAAAGTTAGGCGTTGGAATATCTTCCCAGTTGTCAACGTGAGAATAGTCGTCGAACACCTTATCGAAGTATTTACAGGCGATCAAGGTTGGGTCGAGACGTGCAAACTCCTTGCTGGTGTACGGGTAAAACGCACATCTATAGTACCCATCATTCTCATCCATAGGATTTGTGGCAACCCACTCCTTACCGATGAAGACACCATTCTTGAAAGACCACACGTAACGTCGCTTTTCGATAGTGGGAAACTGTGAATCCTGACACTTGGAGAGGTTATCGATCACTTCCCTGAAGATGCTCCCCTTGCTCGTGAAGTTCTTCCACATCTCAAAGTTATCATCCTTGTTTGCCAACGAATATACGAAATCTTCGATGGACATTTTCTGTTCCCACGCCCGTGTATTGTACCCGTCTTCAGTCTTACGCTCTTCACAGCAGAACCCCTTGTATCTACGATACTTCGCCTTGTACAGTTCATCCAGGGCAAAAATGAGACACTTTTGGTACGAAGAGACACTCTCAGTGTCTTCTTCACACATCGTAGAAGGATCGGACGTCGAGCTCGCCTGGTGCTTGACCGTGGGGTTTACGACCCGCTCGTACGCATTGTAGTGACGTCGAACGTTGTCGTATCCATCCTTCACTTGCTTCAGGATGTTATGGACACGGGTGATGAGATTTACGCCGTCGTCGTTTTCTTTTTTGTCAAGGTTAATTTCTTTGATTCTGTTTTTGAGGTCGACGAGATAGCGTCGTTGTTTTTCACGAATACCTTTTATAGCCAAAATATCGAGTTTAGACACCATAGGATTCCCGTGCTCGTCAAAGTTGTCACTGTGAATGTATTGCCGGTAACCAAGTTCACGTGCACACTTGAAATCCTCCGTTCTGAGATTCCACAACTTCTCGAAGGCCTGAACAATTTTTTCAAATTCGGATTCTCCGTTCATCGACTGAATAGCCCGTTTCTGTAGCTCGGCGAGTGCTTCATACTTATCCGGGTCCTTGTCGATGAAGTGAGTATCTTCCATAGTTATATGATTTACAATTTTTCTCTCTAATTAATTTTTCAACTCACTCAAAATCTTTATCAGGATTTTATTTTGCATCTGGAGTTGTTGGGAGATCCCAACGAGGGCGGTGCACACGGTGTCACCATCTTCCGTAGCCAGGAGAGAGGTCATGAGAGTCGTGACATCCATGCCATCATCCTCGAACATCATTTCATCCTCGTCCATGTCGATCTCCTCCTCATCGATGGGTTCCTCCTCAGTCTCGGTCTCCGACTCGGAGACGATCTCACCCTCCTCGATTTCAATCTCATTTTCCTCAGGCTGATTTGACATTTAAATTAGACCAAGAAAAATTGGATCGCGAAATTTCGCATTTCCCCAAAATTATTTTCTCTGCTTATAGTACAACAACTCTCAAAATGGCTGGCGGTCTCATGCAACTCGTAGCGTACGGTGCCCAGGACGTTTACCTTACCGGTAACCCTGAGGTAACTTTCTTCCAGGCGAAATACAAGCGCCACACTAACTTCGCGATGGAGAACATCGAGCAGACCGTCAACGGTACTGCCGCCGACTCCGGCCGCGTCTCCGTCACTGTTGCCCGCAACGGTGATCTCGTCGGTGACATGTATGTCGAGCTTAAGTCCAAGTCCGGCATCGCGTCCAACACTTCCGATGCTACCGCCGATCTTTGCTGGGTCGCCGAGCGCGCCGTCTCCTCTGTGGAAATGTCCATCGGTGGTCAGCGTGTCGACAAGCACTACCAGCGCTGGTGGCGTCTGTACTCCGAGCTTTACCTCGATGAGTGCAAGAAGGCCACTTGGGGTAAGATGACTACCGGCACTGCCGACTCCACTGTCTACCTTCCTCTCGTTTTCTTCTTTAACCGCAATCCCGGTCTTTATCTCCCACTAATTGCTCTGCAGTACCACGAGGTTCGTATTGATTTCGATTTATCTTCGGAGTTCACCACTTACCTTAACACTGACACCTTCAAGGTCTGGGCCAACTACATCTACCTCGACACCGAGGAGCGTCGCCGCTTCGCCCAGAAGGGTCACGAGTACCTCATCGAGCAGGTTCAGCACACTGGTACTGATACCGTCACCTCCGCTTCCACCAAGCAGGTCCGCCTCTCGTACAACCACCCCATCAAGGAGCTCGTATGGTGCTTCGACGAGGGTGTCGCCCGTACCAAGATGTGGAACTTCACCTCCAAGGGTGCCGTCGGCGAGGTTGTCCTCGAGGCTGACCCCACCGCGATCGCGGCGTCCAACGCTTTCATCTCCACCTCCGTCTCTGGTGCTCCTCTCCTCAAGGTAGGCACCGACGGTACCGCGGCTGCCAACGCCTTCACCGAGGAGGTCGTCGGTCCCCTCAACACCTTCAAGCTCGTTCTTAACGGCCAGGACCGTTTCAAGGAGCAGAAGGGTAAGTACTTCAACCAGGTGCAGCCCCACTTCCACCACAGTGGTTCCCCATACGCGGGCGTGTATTCGTACTCCTTTGCCCTTAAGCCCGAGGAGCACCAGCCTACCGGCACTTGCAACTTCTCGCGCATTGACAACGCCCAGGTGTCCGTTACCATGAACACCACCGACGCGACCAACATGCACATGTTCGCGACTAACTACAACGTCCTCCGCATCCAGTCTGGTATGGGTGGTCTTGCCTTCTCTAACTAAGCATACAAATCAAATTTGTATTTGCTATTAAAAAATTCATATTTAAAAATTGAAATCGCACAATTTTTAAAATTGAAAATGAGTATGTTACTCAGGCGAATGTATGAACTTATCGTGAAAGTTGAAAAACCTACGTTAGGACGTTGGAATCTCAAGTCGTGTAACGAAATTTCAACATCCATAAACTCCGTGTACCAGAACAGAGACCACTGTGGTGATACGATTTGTAAAACACCGAAGAAGGCTTCGGAATATAAGGATAAACCACGATAAGTAAGTATGTACGAAGTGTACACTGATGGAAGCTGTTTGGGAAACCCTGGTAGAGGTGGGTGGGCGGCCATTAGTAAGGACTTTAAGCTATGTGGGGCACAACCTAATACTACGAATAACGTGATGGAAATGACAGCTATCGTGAAAGCACTCGAACAGTGTCTATGGATGGAAGAGAAATACGTACGTATCGTGACGGACAGTAATTACGTGAAGCAGGGAATATCTTCGTGGATACACAATTGGAAGAAGAATGGATGGAAAACTTCTTCAGGGGGAGATGTTAAGAACAAAGAATTATGGGTAAAACTCGACGAATTGAGGGAACGCTTTACCATGATTGAATGGAAGTGGGTCAAGGCTCATAATGGTACACCCCAAAATGAAGCCGTCGATAAATTAGCCAGGGAGTGCGCTAAAAATTTATCCGAGTAAGTTAGGTTCCATGAGTGTTCAAAAACAGGAAGAACACTGTGAATGGTGTGAGAAGCAGGAGAAGCTACTTGTCAAATGGGCAGAGAAAGCCGCCGGGTATCGCTGGTTACACAACCATGCACGTCTCTATTATAAAAAGCAAAATGATTGGCTGGCGTATCCGTCTATCATCATAGCCTCAATAACGGGTGTGGGTGGTTTTGCTGTGCTAAACCCCAGCGGTAATGACGGTGTGAGTAACGATACCAAGACGCGTATCATGATTGTCCAGTATTTCTTTGCCTTCCTCAACGTCATAGCTGGTATTCTTTCTTCTATCAGTAAGTTTAGTCAGAGTCTCCCTTTATCGGAAGCGCACTCGGTCATGTGTGTACAGTGGTCTAAGTTCTACAGGTCAATAGATATGGAACTGTCGTTGGATATCAAGCATCGTTCCGACGTAGTGGAATTCATCATGAAGTCGCGTGAGGAGTACGACAAATTGTTGGATGACGCACCGGATATACCCTCCATTTCCATTCAGGCATTCATGGTACAATTTCCTGATAAAGAGAACAAACCGGATGTTTGTAACGGACTCTCGATTGTCATGAGTGATGATGCGGCATCCGTGACAGGTTCGGGACGTGCGGTGAGCAAGTGGTTGGGTGCTTTTCAGAACATCGCGACGAGAAGAAAGAGTCGGGACGTAGACGAGTTAGAACGAATGCCATCCGTATAAATTTCTCAGTACATTGTAAATGCTTAGGTTCATTCAATTTTTACCTATTTTGATGATCTCTCTTCTGTACGGTCTCGTGTATGCCGCGATTAACCGCGTCAATCCTGATGCGTTTGGTTTCGAGGACAATATCGTAGACCCTTTTTACTTCTCGTTTACTACGATGTCTTCCGTGGGGTACGGTGACTATTCCCCCAAGACCCGGTTCGCGAAAGCTGTCGTCATGAGTCAACAGTTTGTACTCCTCGCGGAAATCAGTAGCCTCCTCGGTCTCGACAAGCTGGGTAACTCCATACGGAACACCAGCATCAATAACATGATTAAGAATGCTTAAAATTATGTACACTTATTATAAATGATAGTGATTATACTGTTGTTTATAGTATGGTTCTTTGCCTACGCGAACAAATGTTCGTGTAAAAGAAAGACGGAGGGGTGTTACAGAACCGAATTTTATGGGTTTCAGTACGGACACTTACTTCTGTACATGCTTCTAGGCTTTTTGTATCCCAAACAGTTTTGGTTTTGGATCATCTTGGGAATCGTGTGGGAAATATTTGAATACTGGCTTTCTATGCGTCCGGATATCGTAGAGAATTTAGGAGGGTGTCTCTCTACATCCGACGAGAAAACACCCTTGTGGTATCGTCACGTGTATGCCGGTACACCCAAGCACGAAAATTTCATAGATAGAGTCTTCGGTATAAAAAATTCGGAGTCGCACACGTGGCACTATTCTATCGGTGAAAATCTAACGAATGTTTTAGGATTTATGATTGGAAAATATCTCAATGGAGTGTATGTTTAGAGCGATGTACAAAGATCCCAATTTTATTGGCGCTCAAACACTTCCTCCCAATGATGTCGTGGTCATCATGAAGGATGGAATCGAATATCACAAGGCGGAAGGTGTTGTGTTTCGTTCGGAAGCGAGTATTGATAAAGAGTCGAAGGAACTTAAAGGTACGACCCGTGGTAAGGATAAGATACGAGAACTCTTCATCGAACCTACAGTGAGGACAAAAGGTAGGTTCACAGTCACGATGTATGAGTTTTGATCCCATAGCTCAGTTGGTTAGAGCGTGGTGCTTATACTACGTATACACGAGTGGGATCATACCCATATAAGGCACGCCAAGGTCACGGGTTCGAGCCCCGTTGGGATCACTTTTTACAATGGGTTTTCCTCATTGTAAAAAGTGCGATTCAAAGACCAGTGAAAATTAATACCCCCACTTGACATCCTTGGGGGTGGCGTGCGGATGATGTCTCGAGAAAAAGTTACGCTCACCGTGGTCACTGTGACCGATGAGACTTTTCTGTGACCTGTCTATGACCATATACTTTCGCATATCTTTGTAATACACTCGAGCTCCTTTGTTTATTAAATCTTCATGCTTCATGTCTACGTGATTATTCATCGGGTAGAAGTGCTTCACGTACTTTCGCATATTATTCACGTTTATGAGGTAGCATTTCGTACTCGAAATCCATTTCACCTTTTCCAGAGTTCCCTCGTCTTTATCAGGAAGCCTGGAAAGACAATGGAAGAAACACATCTCCATATTTTCACCCTTTTCGTTTATGACCTCTTGAATTTCATGGAACAGACGGGAAGATTTGATGATGACATTATCTTCAAAAATGACCGCATATTTGAGTCCCTGTTCGAAACAGCGTTTATAGAAATCCATGTGCCCCACGAAACAACCTATAGCCCCGAGATTGAAATAGGTTATGTTCGGGCGTTTTACCGTCGGGTCGTAATGCATTTCCAGAGCCTTTTCAAAATATTCAGGTTCAATGATATCTTCGTATTCCCTCGCGATTTTAACGTTCCCAGTGTTGGGACCGTAGATGACTTCTATGGGAGTAAATCCGCTATAGTATTTGAAAAATCGTTCTTGGCGTGTCTTGGCACTGTTGACCGTGAGAAGAAAACACTTGTAATCGTATTTCTCTTTGATTTTAATCTTCTCTTCCCTATACGTCACGGCGAGAATGTAGACGACAATCACCAAGAGTATGACGAACAAGAACATACCTACTTAAACGTTAGAAAATTTAAATGAGTAAGAATGAATGGTATAGATGTATGCGGTCTGATAGGATCGATACTCATTGTCATCATGTTCATACCCGAAATTAATCATGTGTACAAACACAAAGACGCAAAAGCTATCAACTATAACTTTTTACACCTGAACCTGACGGCGAGTGTACTGTCCCTCGTGTACTCTTTCTACTACAACGTCGTGCCCATGACCATAACGAATTTTTCCGCTGGTCTTTTCTCCTTGCTCATGTACTACTTCAAATACAAATACGAGCTTAAAGAAGAGATTCCAATTACTACTATAGAAGACGCTCCTATAGTGTAGTTGGTTAACACTGTGGACTTTGAATCCACCACCCGTGGTTCGAATCCACGTGGGAGCTTTAATCCTCTCTTAGCTCAGTCGGTAGAGCTGTGGACTGTAGTTCCAATGGTCACTAGTTCGATTCTAGTAGAGAGGACCATTCCTCTGTAGCTCAGTTGGTAGAGCGACAGGCTGTTAACCTGTAGGTCATCGGTTCAAACCCGGTCGGAGGAGATTCTTAGATAGTGTCATCCACTATGTAAAAATCTCATAGTATAATAAACGATGTCGAATCCAACTGCTATGTTAGCGGGTGTCGGCCTTCTCAGCGTATGCTGCATTTCTTCCAGTCTATTAGCCGGTGCTATGGGTGGTGAGAAGACCCCAGAAGAACCCGCGGTTCCAGATGTAAATGATACGATTAAGGGTGTGAGGCACGTAAGACTTGAGAGAACAACGGGGGATTATCCTGCTAATATAATAAATTTAGCAGAAGTTGAAGTATTAGACAAGAGTGGGAAGAACATAGCCACCGGCAAAACTATAACCGGTGGCCCGGGTGGTCCTCATAGCGCCGGCCCGTTTGAACGCCTCGTTGATGGTGATTTAGGCAATTTTGCACACACAACAGGTAATGGTTTATCGTTTCTGGAAATTAACCTAGGATCTGACGCAGATGTAAAATCTGTAAAAATCACAAATAGAGGCGAGACTACAAGCGCTTCTTGTTGCTGGAATCGTATAAATGATGTCAAGGTAATTCTTCTCGACAAAGATAAAAAGGAGTTAAAAACAACTCCCGTGATCGACAATTGGGATAAGAGACATTCGACATACGACTTTACCGCCTCTACATCGGTGTGGAAATATGAGTAAATAATATCGGAGTATAATAAACGATGTCGAATCCAACTGCTATGTTAGCCGGTGTTGGACTTCTCAGTGTGTGTTGTATTTCTTCCAGTCTATTAGCTGGTGCTATGGGTGGTGGAGAGACCCCAGAAGATCCCGCGACTACGACCCCGACCGGACCTTCTTACCCCAAGGGTCAGTATGTCAGGCTGGAACACACTGTCGCCCATGACGCGAATGCGGAAGGTAACGATGATGATAAACACAAAATTATCAATCTCGCCGAGCTGGAAGTGTTTGCTAAGGACGGTACAACCAGTTTAGCCGCCAGTAAAACTGTTGAAGCGGCCAATTTTCATCCCGCGGGTCCTCTACCAAATCTCACCGATGGTAACTTTTCCAATTTTGCACACACTCTTGGTAGAGACGTCAACGAAATTGATAAGATGACCGTTGATCTGGGCTCCGAAAACGAAATCGAAAAGATTAAGATTACCAACCGCGTTGATTGCTGTAAACACCGAGCGCAGGGTATTAAGGCTGTCATTATCGCCGCAGATGGTACGACTGTGGTTAAGGAAACACCCGCTATTACCACCACGGCCGATACGTATACTTTTACGTTCCCTGATTCGACGACATGGGCTTAAAAATTAAGATTAAATAAGTATTAATGTCGACTGTTGTTAAACTTCTTTTTTCTCCAGTTGTTTCCCTCAATAGGAGATTTAAGCGACGAAGTAGATCTTCCCTATTGGATGCCCCACCACCACCCGCAGATATCCCAAATGAATGGGCCTACGGATCGTATTGTTGGATAGCCACAGTCGAGGCGAAAGATTCGGGTGGAGAGGTTGATAGAACGTTCATTGGGTACAGTCAGAATATGGACATTACCGAAAGAACGAGTATCGCGTGTGATAGATATAAACAACCTGGTACTACGTGTGGCGAAGCCCAGATGACGATGCGGGGTGGTGAATGCGACGAAGTTATTTTTATGAAATCTAAAAATGGAAAAATGATCAATCTCACGAACCCATTTCACTAACTTTATCCGGTCCTACATAGACGGGAGGTGCTTCAAGTATCTCAATCTCAAGCTTACCTTCTTGTGATTGAGATGGTCTCACGTAGGCAATACGACAATCATTTGCCCTCAAAACTGGATTTCCTGTCTGGACCGGTACAACAACTGGTTTACACAAAAGAGCGAACATGTTTATTGTTACACGATATTTATTGGACCGGCATAATACGTATGTTTCTTGATTTTTCGTAGCAAGTTCTTGTTTTCCATGTATGCCGTACGACCTCCATGTACGACGAGAGTGTCCCTGGTCATGGTGGCGAGTAAGTACTGCGTGCTATTCTCTTCACACATCTTACAGCGACTGAATACGTCCTCCTTCGTACCCATGTAACAATCGATAACAACATCCAGGGGTCCCATTTCTTTACTCAGTGATTCTATGACGCTGTTAGAATTTTCCACGTGCGAGGGAAGAAAAGTAAAGACCCTGCGCGGTTTCTCCATTTTCGTCGTCATGCTCCTGACCGATTTGAAATTTTGAGATACATGTACGGGGTCCTCCAATCGTACCGACAACCTGTTACTCAACTCGATAAGAGTTTTAGGTAAAACGATTCCCACTGACATATATATTTTTCATTCAAAAAAATCTCACGAAATAAAAACAGATGAATCACTGTTTGGTGTTTGGTGCCAGGGGCCATCTGGCTCAAACTCGTATCATACCCGCTCTCAAAAGAATGGGGTGTCCATATACCCCCATATCAAGAAGGGAAGTAGCGAACTTGGAACATCTCAAGGATGAAAAGAACGTCGTCGCTTACATGGCCATTCCCACACACAACTTTTGCGAAAACGTGGAACCTTATCTCGGGGTCGTCAACCCGACGTATATCCTCGAGAAGCCACACGGACACTCGAAGTACGATTTTGAACGAATCAAAACGTTCATCGAGGATAACGGTATAAACGTGGTGTATAACGACCACTACCTTTTCAAGGACACGATGAATCATATCCGTTCTCCTAAAAATCTCAAAACCATAGAAATCAAAATACACGAAAGTGATGACATGAATGATAGGGTAAACTACTTTGATACTGTAGGTATAGTGGGTGACATGTATCAAAGTCATTGCGTCCTATTGTTTGCCACCATACTCGCAAAACATTTCGGTGAAAGTCGTAAAAAAATCTTAAAAGAATTGAGTTTGGTAAAACCAGAAATAATGCAACTTGCAAGAAATCGCGCGTATTGGGGTACAGCCCCTACGGAATGCAAAATTCAAATGACATACAGGGGTATCGAACTCGTGGCCGATCTTCAGAAAATGGTACCCAAGGAAAAGTACATACTCATGAACGGAAATATAAAATGGGAAATGGATTACGGTGTGTGTGCTTACGAAAACGTTCTCAGAAATATAGATGCTGGAAATACACTCCAGTTTTTAGACGAAGAAGAGGTGGACTATTTATGGGATCACGCCTCGATCATTTCGTGCTGACCGAAATAGTTTCTCTGTGCCATGAGAAGCTTCATGGACGTAGACGTCTGATGCGTAAAATCGTACTGTGTGAGTGCAGCCTGAACTGCTGGCGCGGGGATACCCGCCGACGTACAATACATCATAAACACGCGCGCGTTATCCACCGTTTCTTCCAGAATATTCCTGCAATTCTCACTAATCATAGGACATTCAATAATAGTACCAGAAGACCAAGCCTTTTTGATACTATCATCGTCCACGTGACGAGTCGCCATGAGCTCGTACCCCTCCAAAATAGAAGCGGCAAACACGAAACGCATGGTATCCAGACCGACGATTGGGTCGATGGCGTAATTCGCGTGTTGTGCGGTATTGATAGCCTTGACGTGTCGACTCGTGAATCGTGCATTTACCGCTGAGTTGATGGTCGGTGTAGGAATTCCATACTCGAGACCAATCTGCGAACACCACAAACCTGTGTTATTCATGTCGCCCACGTCAGCGATTTTGTGAATTTTGTATTCATCGAGTACGTGCATGGCCGAACGTGTGAGGTACCCGTCGATATCACTACCCTCAACCTCCTTTAGAACCTGATTCATGTAGTACGTATCTTGGTTGCAATACGCAAACACATCTGCGATACCTTGGAGCATACCGTATTCGACACCGTTGTGTACCATCTTCGTGAAATGACCCACGCCATAATCCTGACCCATATACGCAAAGTTCTTTGCGAACGAATCAAAGAGTTCTTCATTCTTTTTGAATACCTCCTCGGAGCATCCAATCATCAACGCCGGGCCCATGCGCGCACCCTTCGCACCTCCGGAAAGACCCGTCCCCACGTAGTTGATACCCTTCGATTGGCAATACGCACCACGGTTCCTCGAAGTCCTGTAGAATTCGTTGGAGCAGTCGATAATGGTGTCATCCTCACTAAGAGTCTTACTCAATTTCTTGACCATGGAATCTGTGACCTCTCCATGGGGAAGTGCGGTGATGATCGTTCGAGGCGTTTGCATCTTACAAACCATATCTTCCATGGATTCGTGACCGCGAATATTCATACAATCACCCGCGAGGGACCTAACCTGTTCGGGTGAACGGTTATACACGTGAATTTCATGAGACTTTTGGATGTTGAGGGCGAGGTTACCACCGATGGCACCGAGGCCGATGAGACCGAGAGACATGTGTTCTACGAGTTCATGCATCGTATATTTTAAGTTCGTTCCAATCTCGAATACTTATGTCACTTTCTTGACACCATGGATAAATATCTTCACCGATGTAGTTGATTGCGCGGACACCATCTTCTATACACCTGTCACAAATACTCTTGTTGTCATCTATTATGAGGCCTATGTTGAGTGCACGGCAAATATCAGCTTTATGTACTTCGTTTGGGGTGAAACTATTAGTCAAGATGACATCATCGAATACACCCGGAAAGAAACTTTCAATCCACGTTTCCGTTTCTTCGCGGACGACATCTTGACGCCCAGTGACGACATACATTTTATTGGAGTGTCTTTTTAGTTTGTACATAGCTTCTTGACTCCCCTTTATAGGTACGAGATCCATGAAGTCTTTGGACTGATAAAATTCCCTGACCATTTTCTGTGAAGTGGCTTCATCTATTTCAAATATTTCACGGTACACGTAATTGTATTTGGGTTTACTCCAAAGTTTGTGAACTTTGTGATGATGCTTCGCCATTGGAAAGAGGAATTTTACTAAGACTTCATCGATGTCGATCGCGATTCGGTTCATTTCTATACATCAATATTATTCATAATCTCTAACTACCACACCTACGGGAAATCTTGGGACACCAATCGCAGTTAGATTTTGAAATCGAACGGTCAACTGTTTTCCGATGTATTTTTCTTTTTCAACGAGATACTCTCTTCGCTTTTCCAACGTGCCTTCGGGTTTGACGGAAAAGTGTTGTTCTCCCGTCTTACAAATCCAAATGGCAGTACCCTTCTCACGACCCGTACCCTCTTTAACATCCACAATGGGGTATTCTTCAGTTTGGAAAGCCTTGTACTTGAGAAGATAATTGCTTCTCTTACCAATCTCATAGGTACTCATGGCGTCACGAATCATGATACCCTCGTGCCCCTGGCTCACGAACATGTCGTGGTAGCCCACAATTTCAGACTTTTTCTTCACGTGAAACGTATCGACGGTGACATGCTTCATTCGTTCTTCGAATGTGAGATTCGGTCGGTTCATATCGAAATAGTCGAACACGTGAAATTCCAGTGATTCGGGGTTCATCTTGAACATACTCGTGATCTCCTCGAACGTCTTGTTGGGAGCGTAGCACTCTCCATCTAGGTACTCACCGTCTTTGAGTCCATTCGCGAGGTGATCGACACCGTGGACAGGCTTTCCGGTTCGAGAGAAGCATCCTTTATTTGACACGAGAAGACGAACCCCGTCCAATTTGGGTTGAACGTAAAAGGGTTCAGTGATGTACTTTTGACGATCTTCCCACTTGTTTGCCAACATAGGAAGAATCTGTGTACACTTGGTCTTCTCATTGTTCCACATGGTCTGGGCTCGCATGAGCGCCTTTTCGTACCCCGTCTTCACATTCGTTCGGGACACGGATACCTTCTCACTCCCCACGACACCAGTCGTCTTCACGATGTCAGCAGTTCCGTTAGCAAGGTCCTCGACACGGATATCCGTGAATCGCTCGGTCCCGTTCTTGTCTTTCTTTATAAGGCGTTCCATTATACTGTATTAATATCTCAGCTTTAAATAGATGTCGGATTTACCGGTTGTAAATTATGGCAGAATGGAACGACTTAGGCCTCCGGAAAGCACAATTGTGCCATTAAATTTGAATACGTTTTGTGTTATATTTATAATTTTATGTGTACTAGCTCTCTACAGGCGCTCTGTGAAGATTACTCAAGAGCGTGGACGATTCCATACTTGAGGCAGTCGCGAGGATTGAGATAGATATCCTTCTTCATGAGCTTCTTGAGCATTTTCTCAGGAATCTTAGTCTTCTCGAGATACATCTTCTTCAGCATCTTCATAAACTTATCTGTCGACTTCAACTCGTGTTTAAGTTCCTGAAAATTTCCCCACATCTCCGTAGAAATCTGGTGAATAAGTACATAGGCATTCCGACCCATCTTTCGCTCAGCACCTCCGAGAAGCATGAACGTCGCTGCACTGCAACAAGACCCCTGTGCGATGGTAACAACCTTCACGCGCGAGGACTCGAGTGTGTTCATTAACGTCATTCCAGCAAAGATGTCGCCACCGTCACTCATGATATGAACCCTAATGATTGGTTCGTAACCAAAGAGTTCAGCCTTCTTCTTAAGAAGATCAATCTCCAACTTTTTGAACTTCTCTACAAAGTCAAGTGCATTCTCTCTATCCACATCGGCGTAGAAGAGGATTTCATTTCCGATAACCTTGACACACTCTTCGATCTCAGTTTCTTCCTCCTTCGTAGACATTCTTGAGAGCCTTCTTTACTTTTGTCACGTCTCTTGATTTTAAGTTGTTTCCGACGGCCAAGTGATTGATCACGTCGAAATCTTGAGGTGAGATTTTGTAATCTACGAGATTACTTAGGTCCCCTTTCTCCGCATACTTTTTCAAGAGGCAGAGTTCTTCAATCCCAAATCCCAATCTGGATTTCTTACGAATCTCGTCGTACTTTTGTTTACGCATCTTGTAATTTCCCAACTTTGTCCAACAACTTCCGGGTCGAATCTTATCTTTCACGAGCGGTTCGCCGAGAGATGATTTTGGTATGGTCAGAGCATGTAAGACGAAGTATGGCATGAGATTCCAGTTTCCGTATGTGTAAATGTGACTATCGTAATAGTCCGCATCAGAGAATGAGCTGGATGCGGCCACGACGTCGACACCTTTCGAGTCCAGGTAGTTTTCCTGGAAGATGTCCCACATATGTCCGTGTTCGGCTATACTATCGTGAATGGGTATGGGTACAGGATCGGACAAAATATCCGCTATGAACTCCTTGGGGGTTTTGAAATCATCCATCACATCGTACCCATCGAGATAGGTGAAAAAATTTCGAATGTTTCCCTTACACATATGAGCCGCACTCTCCACCTTTGGTCCTCGTTCGTCCGTGAGTTTCATGAGTGTCTCGGGTTTGTGTTTCGGTACGAAAACCGTCTCGAAGTTTGGATACATACACATGTTCGTGGACGTCACTAAAAGCGATCCACCTCGGGTGATATGATCACCGTCAGACACTCGTTCGATTATAGGTTTGAACACAGGGTCATAGTCTTCGATGAATACATATTTGGATGAGGGTTTTATGAAGGGTAGGAACAAACATTTACTTTTCATGTGTTCCGAAAGAAGTTCGACATGACTCACGCCTTCGAGCACCCGTTTAAGAATGTATGACTTTCCAACACCCGAAGCTCCGCATATGAAAACGTTCTTTCGTTCACGGATATATTTACGAATGAGTTCAATCTGTTTCGTGTGAATGGTCTCCACGCTATTTTCGACCTCTTTTTTTTGCTCGACTATTTTAATGAAGGAATCCATCGATGACCTTACTGATCAGGCCATAGATTTAGTGCTTCAAAATAACGCACTACATAAACGTATCGTAGAACCTTTAAAAAGGAAAATTTTACCATACGTTGCATGTGGAGTTCTTATGAACGTCGTCATGTTCATTCTCTTGGTGTACCTTGCTCGACGTCTGTCTCTTCTTCCTCTTCCTCTTCCTCTTCATACTCTTCCTCCTCAGGCTCCTCTTCCTCTTCCTTAGGTGCTAACATTTTACCTATTTTCTCGAACGGTGTATCCTTGGTGATGGCCACGATGGGCTCGACCGTCTTGGGAAGTTTGAGGGGTGGTATGGGACGTACAGTGAGTATCTCCGGTTTCGTAAAGACACCCTCGATGGGATACTCTTTATCGAAATTCATGAGTATCTTTTTAGGGATAGGAGGGGACTGCTCCAAAAGACTATCATACATCGCCTTACACTCTTCGACGAATTTTAGACCCTCCTTTTTACGTTCTGCACGGGGGAGTGAAAGCTGTAATCGAATATTTCTGGACAAACTTCCATGTCCTAACGCAGCAGTTCTGTGATTCTCCATCAACTCGTTCACCTTAAGGAACTGCATGATCGTGGCTATGAGACCGGCAACCAGGTTCATTCCACCGATGATGGCCGGTGCAGAGCTACGCATACCCTCTGGGAAAGTACTCTGGGCGAAGTTCGCCGTACCAGTTATGGTCGACAGTACAATCACGGGTAAATTGAAATGTAAACTCATTCTTTTAAATTGCAAAAACGCTCGATGATGCATGTAACGATAACACGCACTGGCCTCACCCCATTGCCTGAGCACATTTTCGTGATAATCGTTCCACATTTCCTCCATATTTTTTTCCTCCGTCATCTTATAATAGATGAACATTATATTTCTTCTGCACACTCTATTCCTATTAGCTATTCTTATCGTTCCGTTTACCAATAATAAGAGGAACCTAGAATTTTACTCGATCATTATACCCTTCATCTTCTACCATTGGTCGGTGAACGATGACACGTGTGCACTGACACAAGCGGAGATGATGGTTACCGGTAAACACAAGGACGAGACCTTCATGGGTAGACTCGTCGGTCCGATATACAAGATGGAAGAGAACCAGATCAATAACATGACCAAAACCCTATTCTTTGTTTTATGGGCTTTTGTCGGATACAGGTTGGGACACTTCGATATATTTTTCGATGACCTAAGTGATTTGCTTAAAGGTAAAAAGGTAAAGTAAAGTATCATGGATCTTAAACTTCAGAGTGAAATCAAGAAACTCGTGTACAACCGTGATTTGTATCACGCCAACTATGTCGAAGAATTGGAAGAGTTTGAAACGAAAATTCAGCGACTCGACGCTCAAGCCGACCGGACCGAGTCGGAGGTAAAGAGGCAGATCCTATCCAAACAGAAGGAATATTACGAGAGGCAAATTGAAAAACTCGATAAAAATTTGGAAATCACCACGAAAGCTATCAATCAAAAGATTGAGTATTTTGAGGAGCAACTTCAAAATCTGGAGAAGGAGAAACGTTCACTCGACTACAATGTTGAGAAGCTCAAGAAGGCACTCGAGAGACGTAACACAAATGAGATTTTCGACATGTTCGAATTTGTGACGAACGCAATCACGATCATTCGAGAGGACATCAAACCTACTTCTTCGAAAGCTGATGAACACGCTTAATGAATTCCTTATTACGTCGAATCTTGGGGTCGGCGGCTATGAGGCGCATAAGTGCCGCGGTGGGAATCTTGGGAGTATTACCCGAAGGCTTGGGAGTTTTCTTTAATTTCTTCTTAGCGTTCTGGAGTTGTTTAGTAGTTGGCATTATACTATAGGTTGCTAAAATATTTCCTCACCTATACTATAATGAAGAATCGACAGAAGATTCAGTTGATGACCTTGACTCTTATCGTGCTCGTGGGTGTACTCGGCTACATGTGGTACAACCCTAAGGTTGTGGAGGTTCCGGTCGAGGTTGTCCCCGTTCCACCCCGCCCCGTGGAGACGCGTCGTCCCCCGGTGCGGGAGCCCGAATTCAGGGGTCCACCCATCAAACAGTACAAACCTGGCTACATGCAGCAGATGGGTATTATCACGGGTGGTGATGGTGAGACACTCCCTCTCTATGGTAAGGAGGTGCGTGGGCGTCGTGACCGCTATCATTACTACACGACCACCGGTGGGGAGAATTTGTACCCCGTTTCTATCAGTCACAACGCGAGAGACTGCATGGAGGACATCGGTTGCGAAGAGTTGTACGGAAATGAAACAGTCACCGTATTGGGAAAGACTGGTTCATTCACAGTGAATATGTATCGTACGGATGATTTCTTTTAATTTTCAGCTTCTTCTTTTTTCTGCTTAACGCGCTTCTGTATATCGTTAATCAGAGAACTCGTCTGACTAGAAGAGCAGCACGCCGAAACGGCGCACGCCGCAAGAATCGGAGGGGATTTGAAAGGTATGCGCATGATACCCATGATACCCATGATGGAACAAACTAAACACGCGATGGTAAATCCAAGTTGGGTGTTACCCATGGGTTCACCAGAAGTCTTGAAGAGATTTCCAATCATCTTTTACTATACGTCAACAAAAATTATTTCTCAACCGTGTCACGGTATCGTATTCTCTGGTGAGAAATCCGGTGTTTCCTGCATATTTCGATTTAAGTCGTAAAAGTTCGGCCACCCCTCGTCATCGAGATGTCTAAGAAAATCCACCTTCATCTCCATATCGTCAAGCTGGTTTCGCTCTTTCATGTGTTGAACGTACGGCCATGTGTGTTTTCGTAGAGAATGAACTTCTTCCTCGAGACGTCGAAGTCTGGGAAGAAGAATCTTGTGAATCAGCACTCTAAGCTGTTGTGCATCACTCATCTTATGGTGAAGACGTTTTTTATCTTTATACAAATTAAGATGTCACTCCCCCAATGTAAGCGAGACTTTATTAGAAAACTAGTCACGGGTGTATCTAATGTCATGGACTTTGACAAACTCTTACACTCGATAGACAAAACGGATATCTTCATCAAAAAACACTTTCTCGTTCGAACCGATGATGGGTCTTACATGGTAAATAAAACGAATTTTTGTATGTGTGTAAAGTCACTCGATTTTGAATTGCTATGTAAAATATTTATTCGTTTGGATACGTACGGTGTCACATTACGAAAAGTGTTTCTCGAGGCGAATGTGAATCCGTTATATTTTAGTAAGGAGGAGTTGAACTATGCTCAACTCGTTGGACAAGGTGAAATCGAAACTTTTTTCGATTTGGTTCTCTTTTGAGTAAAAAATCTCAGTTAACAGTAGATGCAGTACCGTGACTTGAAAAACAAAGCCAAAAAGCTCGGTCTCCGTGTGACTAAAACTGTCAAGGGAAAACGAGTCAAACTATCAGCGAAAGAACTTCGCTCTAAAATTACTATGAACTTTGAGAACAGTGTGAAGAATGCACAGAAAGTTATCAGAGTGTGTCAAAACATTGTCGCACCTACCGTGGTTCGTGCGGGTGCTCCATCCGCACCTCCTCCACCTCCACCTCCACCACCCCGACGCCCGGTCATCAACGCGAAGCGCGCGAAACTCATGGCCGAACTGAAAAATGTCCTTAAGAAGAAGGGACTTTCTACTCCTTCGTAATTATCATAGAATGAATGGTAGTACATTTTTGATTGAATGGACCTCTGCGCGATAATTTGCTACCCTTATACCCCTCCTGAGAATACATGTCGACTGTAAAACCGTCTGGTACGATGATGGATTTAAAAGGAATACCCAAAGATATCTCAGCTTTTACAAAATCCGAAGCATCGCCAAATTTACCATGATCGTCACCCTTAAAATCACATTCGAAGTATGCGGTAATGTAAGGTAACGCTTGCTTTTCGGTGATGAGATTCTTTTCTCTTTCCTGTAAGAAGAAATAGATTCCACCTCCTACTGATCCCACGAAAGATGAGAAGGCACAGGCCATAAGAAGTACTTCACCCATATTATAATCTACGTACATTATAATATGGCTGCTATCATAGCTCTTTGCTTCTGCTCTTCTTTATCCGCTGCAGGGGGTTGGTTTGGTGGGTTTATCCCAGGGACCGAACCCCATTTCTTAAAAGAAATGAACGCTACCGAATGGAAGAATATCGCGAATGATTTAAAGGTCATGAACGAAGAGAGAAAGGAAGAAATGAAAGAATTAGATGAAAAAGCCGGACCGGATCTGTCTGGTTTATCTGCAGATGAACGTGTAGAATTCATGATGATGGCTAAAAACCACATACAGAAACTTCGTGAATCCGAAACATGTGAAAAGGCAAAGGAATTACTCGATGGTAACAAGTTCAAGGATACTCTAACTGCTTATCCGAATGACATTTTTACGCTCAGTGGTTCAAAACGTAAACGTGAGGTATGGGAAAGTGCGGTTGGAATAGACGACGACTTTCCAAAACGGGAGTTAGATGGTGCATTGGAAGTGTGTATAGCGACTGACGAGGCCTTTGAAGAAATTATGGAAAGATTCAACTAAACACCAAACCAAAACGTTTCGACATAAACTTCTCAACACCCTGGAACGTAGGAAAACTCCAGAGGTACCAACGGGACCAGAAACCAGCCCCGTCGATACCACTCATTTTCCAATTCTCTTTGTCACTCCCATCGATGCTTAGCATCTTATCTTGAATTTTCTTGGGATCTCGCTCAGCTATCGTGCTTTTGGGTATCCTACCTCCATGTCGGAGGACATAGGAACGCATACGTGAAGGATTCTTGTGCTTGGTGTAGTCGGAGTACCCACGTGCACCAAAATCAACAGTCCTGCCGTCTTCGAGGGTCGCCCTGAACTTCTTTTTAGGGTTAGGGCTACGAGTTATCTTGACGCGCATACTTACATTTTACGAAGATAATTTACTTACAGCCCATGCAACCGTACTCCTCCTTCTTAGCTTGGGGAAGGAAGAAGAGACGCTCGGGGCCGCGCTTTACACGGTAGAGGTGGTCGTACATGTGGAGCAGACCGATGGTGAGAGCGAGGGTGGCGATGACGACACCGTTCACCTTGCGAGAGACGAAAGCGTACGCCGCGATGAGAACAGCGAGAATCATCTGAACGATAGTGAGCTGAGGGATGGCGGGCATCTTAAAGCGAGACTCGGTGGTCTTGACCTCAGGAGTGGGCTCGGGCTCGGCATACTTGGACGTGTATCCAACGGGCATTTTATAATATCCTGAGAAAATAATGTGGAGGTTCGCCTTCGTTCCCATACTCATGGTCCTCTATGATTTTGTCAAGGCTCCCATCGATCGACTCTACTTTACAAATCCTTGGCGACCACTTCTCGGAATACAAAATACATTCAGGGACATCGTACATGGTTTCACCGAACATGACGTAAAGCACTACCCGGGTTTACTTCTAGTCAAGCTTCACTATCAAAAGATACGTGAAGAGTTTGAACGGGTTTCACCCACTCTAAAAAAGCGTCACCAACATGATGAAGATGTATGGTCTGAGAAGAATGACGGGTACTACTATTACAAAGTCAAGGACTTTCCTTTGTTGAACAGTCTCGTAAATCAGATACCGTGTATTTATAAGGACACAGCCATGTTTGTGGTCATCGAGGGTCCCATGATACTTCCTCCACACAGGGCTGAATCGAATGAACTCTTGAGGTATCAGCTCACTATACAAGGTGACGGTGATTGCACTCTGTATACTGACAGGGGTACCTTTGTTCAACACGAGGGTGAAGACTTCTTTTTCGATCACGGACGATACCATGAACTTATCAAAACCGGTGAAGGTAAACGGGTTTTACTCATACTCGATGTTCATAGATGATTTCTGCACACGGCTTCGTACATGTCACTCCCACCGATGAGTTCGAGAGTCTTGTCATCCACGATCCTTTTCGTGAACGGACCTGGAGTTCCATCGTTACAATGCATACATAGCGCCGAAAGTTTAGTCACGTCACACGCGAGTGGAATACAGTCGATAAGTTCACCAAACTTTCTCTGAAACGAGTCGGCGTCGAGACCAGCCAAAATGATACTCTTTTCAGAGAGAAGACAACACTCCACAAATTTTTTGAGTCTGGGGAAAAATTGGGCTTCATCTATGGCGATAATATCGGCGTCGTAAAACTCACTTACATCCATCAGGTCAAATAGGTCGTGTGTTTTGTAACAGTTGAACTTCACGTTGTCGTGTGTTTTCAAAACTTCATCTGGGCACCTCGTGTCTTTACTGGAGTTGACGACGAGAATCTTCTTGCCTATGACTTTCAGACGCTTAAGTCGCCTGATGAGTTCCGAAGTTTTACCAGAAAACATATTTCCCATAATTATTGAAAGACCCATCCCGATTTATTAAAAATATCTCGTATTTTTTATATGGGTGACGTTCACAGGGCTTCGTATAATGGGCACACGGGGTACTACAATCCTAGAACAGGACGGGTTAAATTTGGAAAATGCATATATCCGAGCATCGAGGTAGCGATAAAATATCTCAAGGCAAAGTAAGATGCCTCTCACAGATGTTCAGATTCTTAAGAAGGTTGGTGAGCTGCGTAGAACCAAAGGTAAGATATACGCTCCACTCAAGTATTTCCGGGGACTCACCACCCTCAAAGAGGTCGAAACACGATACAAAAAAATGCTTAAACGAGATTACAGCAGCTTCAAAACGGACGAGGGACAGAAGACAAAGACTTCCTCCTACACCCAAAAGTTTAGGAAGAAGTACGGACCTAGTGTCAAATCCCTTCCAAACATTGCTAAGGCTACTGGCGTGCCTTTGAAGACCCTCAAGACGGTCTACGACAGGGGTCTCGCTGCGTGGAGAACCGGGCATCGTCCGGGAGCCTCTCCACAGGCGTGGGGGTACGCGAGGGTACACAGCTTTGTCACGAAGGGGAAGACGTACTACACGGCTGACAAAGACCTTCGGAAGTGAACATTTAAAATTTTATTATATCTATACACTTGTTTATAATATCATCATTTCGTTTTTGAATGAGTGTATCGTAAATCGAGTTTGGATTCTCTGTAATAATATCTTTCACAAAGAATTCTGGGTACTGCTCTACGATTTGTCTTGTAAAAGAAAATGTCGATTTGGTATAACTTTCTCTCTTTTTAAACATAGAAGTCTGAACTCCTCTATTTCCTGTTTGAACATTTTCAGTGTTCTTAGACTCTAACAGGGTTATATTACCCCAAGAACTTATGAGATTTCCATTTGTTAATATGGGTTTAGCTTTTTGTGAAACAATATGCTCATGGTCAATTCCATCTAAATCAAATAGATTAATTGACGATGTAGTCTTTGTTTCAATATACGCTAATATACTTTTAATTTTTGCTATACCAGCCTTATGGAATTGTTGACGTTTCACGATCTCTCTTTCATCGTTAGTAACAAGACCTGAAATACCCCGGTTGAGTAGTTGATAGATTTTAACGTCTAATTCCTCTTTAGTAATTCCATTGTTCAAATAGGATGTAAGAAATCCAGCAAGTGGATTAGAATAACGTAGACTATTGAACGTTTCTTTAAGCCCATAGAATGACACGTACATTTGCCATGCAACTAATTTTTCTATAAACTTCGAATCGATACATTCTTCCTTGTAAAATTTTGGTAAGATCGTGTATGCATAAGCTTCCCATGAGAATATTACACCCTTTTTTTTGTGTAGAACGAGTCTACCGTATCTATCTCCTTTGATATCATCCATTATAGAATGCAATTTTTCAGCTATATCTAAATACTTTATAGTATTTTCATAAGTATTTTTTTTATCATTGTAATCTATCAATTTTTTATAGTCAGCTTCTTCTGTCAGACAAGCCGCAACCATGTTTTTATTATATATCTGTATAGCTGTCCTAAATATTTTATTGCCATAATCATTACCATAAATATCGCTCTTTTTTTGATTTTTTAATTCCTCCCACCGTGTAAATATCTCGAATTTTTTGTCGTCGGGAATATTAGTTAATATGTAATTTTTTACTACGTCTATTGTCGCCATTTTTTCTCCACGGTTATTCTCATAATTATACAATTTACTCACATAGTCTAAATCTGTACAACTCTTAACATTTACTATATAATCGTGTAATAGCAAATGGATACAATCTTTTATGTTATTAAGTGTTGAACACTTCTTAAAAATATAATAACAGAGATGTTCATATGCGTTTAACAATTTATTTGATTTAACAGAACCTAATTTTTTATCATTTTTTATCAATTTATTTCGACTTTCCTTTGATATTACTTTACAACTTTTAATCAAATGACGTCTAAAATCTGTTGTAGTTTGTTTGTCACATGCTATAATTTCACCACAATGTCGACATTTTATCCGCCCATCACCACATTTAGAGAATTCCAAGTCTTGGAAATTTACAAGTGGTTCATAATCATTTATGATAGACGTGAGGGTCGTCTTATCTAATGGACTCACACAATTAACGCGCGGGTGTATTATTGTACTTTCGTCATCCAAATCATAGTTTTCGTTGGTATCCAACTCGGTGACGTTGCGGATTTGTTTTTTTAGCTTTTCGACGTGTTGTTTTTCATAATCTACATTTGCGTGTGGAAATATATTTTCTAGAAAATTACGAAAAGCTAAAAGTGCTAAAATAACCGTTATGATTCTCTGTTGTCCGTCCCATATTTCTTTGTCACCGTCAGTTTTGTATTGAATAACATTACCATAACACATTTTTTTATTGGATTTCAAAATTTCAACCATATCATCTATAAAGTCATCAACAGATTTTCGTGTCCAGCAGTAATTTCTTTGATTCATCGGGATGGTTATACTACCACATTCATTAAGAAACGCCTTCAAAGATGCTTCTTGCTGGCTCCACGGTGTAGCACGAGTTACGTTCGGCATGTTGAACAATTTATTAATTTTATATGGTCCTCTTTAACTATATTCTTTATCTCAGCCAACAAAAATCTAGGATAGATACAATGGTTCATGCAGAACGAATACATGAAGAAATACGTGTTTTAAACATAAAAGACGAAACATTACTATCGTTTCGTGTTTTTGAAAATTTCAATAAAAGGCTCGATCAATTTAAGACGATCAAGTTGGGTTTGTTCCCATATCGCGTTAAATTGACAGAGGAAGAAGAGGAAGAAAAGGAACTTCTCGATAAGTATTTTAAAACTCTAGAGGAATTGTTCCCCGAAATGGCGGTTAAGTGGAGGAAAAGATATTTTTAATAAAGTTTACGTAGCGTTCATCCTTTTCTATCATGAAACAGTCTCTCCCCGTATTTTTACACGCTACACCTATACTCCCACTACCAGCGAAGCAATCGAGAACGAGATCCCCTTCGTCGGTAGTGTGTCGAATGATATTTTCTAGTAGTGCTACAGGTTTAGGTGTGATGTGAATTTCGTTACGCTTTGCCATGTCGTAATTCCATACACAGTGATCCGTCTTTTGGTTGTTAAATTTTGGGACTATATCCTCATATTTGAGACCCAGGTGCTTTTCTATAGGTTTTATGGTGTCTCTCGTTGGCATATTCTTACCCGTCTCTATGTTGGAATACCAACCAGTCATACCCCCGGTTTTGGAAAGAATCTCTCTGGAGATGTCTGTCTGCTTCACACCAAGTTCCAAACGTTTATCGCGGATGATTGTAGAGTTGTCGAAGGTATAAAAAAGGATATATTCACACATCTTATTCCAATTGTGCATGTCGTTCTTGACGACGTACCCGTCGAGGTACCCTTTTTTAGACGAACCATCGAAACGTTTGTTCCACGTGATCATGTTCTTAAACACGAGTGACGTATTTTTCTTGATAGAAATCATGAGTTCACTAATCTGTTCCATGTCGTTGTGAAAAAAGAAGAGACTCCCGTCACGCTTCATTTTCGTTTCGAGTTTTTGTATGACACTCGTGAGCCATTCGACATAGTTTTCTATGGTGTCCCACGTATCTTTACCTATGTTATATGGTGGATCTATACAGACGAGTTGTACGCTCCTATCTTTTACATGGTCGAGTTGTTCTAGACAGTCACCGTGACGAATCTCTATCATTACAAAGTATACGCAGTCTATTTTTAAGCTCCGTAGTCGGCGACTCTTCGTAATCTTTGGCGAAAATGTGGCGAGTCAAAACGTTCTTCCCCCACCAATCGGTTACCCCAACGGGTCATCAAAAAGACGTTCATACCCCTGATAGTGAAACTTCGTTCGTTTCGACAGTTCAGGTGACCAATCTCAACCCCCGTCTCGTTTTCTCTCGCGTTTTGGGCGATCATCTCCATCGTGATCGGTTCTCCAGTCACGGGACACACGAGGGTATCGTTCCGAGAAATGAGTGGGTATTTAGCTCTGAGCCAGTACCAATTGAGTTCGAAAAGTGGATGTACAAACGCTCCCTTTACCTTTTGGAGGTAAGTGTAAATATCGATCAGGCACGTCGCAACACCCTCCGGTGTCGAAGAGTTCGCGATCGGAATTGCCACGTCAGAAACACCGCGAGCTTTCATGTACTTCGTGGACTCCTTTGACAGACGAACGGGATACAGTCTCGATGCGCGATTTTTCAGGGGTCCCTTAGCCTCGCCTTCGGTCGTGCGAATGTAATCCAGCTTCTTTTGAGTGACCTCACATGGAGAGTTGTAGTTGGATCGACAACGACCAGTGTGCCCCTTGGGAAGTACACAGAGATACTCTTCGTTGGTAAACGCATTTGCTTCGTCGGAAATGTACCCTTCGATCTTGGACAGAGAGGTTTCCACGGTCCTAGCGCGACACCCGCTACCGGGGATGCATTCCAGACAGAAAAAATGGCTGTAGTATGGATAGACGTTTTTCAGCCACTCATCGTGGTCCCTCTTGGCGTCCACTAACTCGGGTTGGTTAACGAGTGAGATTGGCATATTTGCATGAAAAAGCTTAAAATATTTGTGACTTAGGTAGATAAATGGTACCGCGTCCACAAGAAAGCCGGATTTCGTGGGATGAATATTTTATGCGAACTGCCGAACTCGCATCGGTTCGGTCTCCATGTGAGCGACTCAAGGTTGGTTGTGTTCTCGTCAAGAATAACAGGCTCATCAGTATGGGGTACAACGGATTTCTCGCGGGGACCGACCATCAATCTATCGTACGTAACGGGCACGAACAAGCGACGATCCACGCCGAGATTAACGCCATCACGGATGCGGCGAAGAGAGGTGTCTCCATCGATGAAGCCGTAGCCTACATCACGCACTACCCTTGTCTCAATTGTTTCAAGGCTCTGGCGAGTAGTGGAGTCAGAAAGATTTATTACAAAGAAGACTACCGAAACGACCCGGTTGTGGAAGAACTGGGGTACGGAATATCTCTGGTAAAGTTATAAGATGCCGTGTCCCATATGCACAGGAGCTCTCGTTTCAAAGGCCGCCGCCAGTGTCGCCGCCGTGGTAGGTGCCGCGAAACAAGTAAAAAAGACCCGAAAAAAACCTAAACCTAAAAATAAGTGAGCATGATACTCATTGACCAAATAGTACGGTACCTTTCCAAAGATATCATGTTACCCTCACGTTGTCATGCAACCAAAAAGGAACTCGTGTGTATAAAGAGTTGTTGTGATTGTAAAATCTTCTGTAAAAAACCACCGAAGGGTTCTGTACCCGCGGTGGTACTATTAAAGAATAAATCCCCATAAACAGTAATGAACTCTAAGATTCCCACGCATATTTTACAAGTCATCCAAAGTCGAGAGCTTTCTATGCCACAGAAAATCATGGCCTTCACCATGCTCATGCCGAACATACCCGCTGATCCAAAACACGAGGATGTGTATAACCAAAATATAGATCTTGGATACACGATCAAACGTCTTGTGGACGAGAAAAAGATTCGTCTCGATGGTTTTGATAAGGATTTTAAGCTTAAGGTGTCTGTCGAGCCCTAGGACTCTTGTACCAACTTTGGTACACGGGGTCTCCGTCAGTATACACGATTTTGATATCTCCCAGTTGATAGAGTTTCCATATATTCTCTAATCGGTCCTGGAAGATATCTTTTTCATTTTGACTGAGCTTGTAATACAGGCGTCTGTAGACGCTGACCACCAACATTCCTTTGTGATCTTCTAATTCATGGATGAGACCTATGAAGGGGTCTTTGAAGTACATGGTGACGTTCTGAAAGATGTTGTGTGCGTCATAGAGACGTTGAGGTCTATCCGAGTTCTTCGTTGTTAGAAGCATTGTTCTACTTTTTGTTCTTGTCTTTAATACGAATAGCCCACATACTCTCTTCATGAAACTTATCGTAATCAATCTCTTCGATTTTGAAAAACTTCTTGATGAGTTTCTTGATGGGATTTGTCACCTCAGTCTTTTTGGGTTCGTCATACGAAGGTGGCTTTCGCCTCCCCTCACCTGGAGCCTCGGCGGGTTCGACAAAATTGTCCTTCTTGGCGCGAACCACGACACGTGGACGCGTAAAATGTGATTGTGTGAGTGATGAAATCATTTTATTGGTTGACGCGTCTTATCTTTAATAATGTGACTCCAGAAGCGTTTTGGCGAGTCCCATGGCGACGAGACCGACCCCGATTTCCTGATATTCCATTTTGAGTAGACGACCTGCGATAGTCATGGGTAGAACCCATGAAGCGAGTTGGAATGCGGCGTAGTTCGCGAGGTCCGGGTCCGGAAGTGCGGCTTGAACACGGACCGCGCGGACCGGACGCCTATGTGTAACTTTCTTGGTTTGTAACCTGACTGGAACGTAATTTGGCTTAGCAAGAGCTAACATCCTATATGACCGAAGTTTCTTATCTTTATGTAATATAGGATGGGAAGAAACAATTATTCTTATAATGGGTTGCTTTCTGTGATTACACGAAAACCTATCTATAGGTATAAAGTGAGGCAGAAGACTTCTCAGGAGGTCATAGATGAACTTAGAGAATCTGGTAACCAAAGAAAAGTTGACAGTATCACAAATATCATTGCTCGCCTGTTCTCTGTACCCGAAGTGTATCTAGAAAGAAATAAGACGGGACCTAGAATAAACATAAATGGTAATTCAAATGTATCCGTCGATCAGGATTCATCTTATACAGATCTCGGTGCGACTTCGAGTGAAGCTGTGGGTAGCATAACCGTTGATGACACGAACGTAGATCTCACGACACCTGGTATCTATTTTGTTACCTATACGGCTACCGATGCGCTTGGATATTCCAGTACCGTGAGGCGTTATGTTGTTGTGGAAGCTGTGGTAGAGGAGCAAAGTGGGACGGGTACTCCGAGCGATCCTTTCGTGTTAACATTCACTGGTACTTCACCCCATTTGGATACGACAACTCTGTACAGGGGTAAAACGTATAGATTTGATTACAGTGGAGTACCTGCGTTTGTTAGTGGAGGTTTCGCTATAACAAGACAGGTGAATACCGTTTCGCGACCAAACACCGTAAAATGGGAAATAGGGGCTACATACCCCAATTCTTCAATTACTACATGGACAGTTCCAGAAACATGCCCGGATACTATGTATTGGTACGTTATAAATGGTTCTACGCAAGGTGCCTTAACTATTGCTTATGATACAGCATTACCTACAAGGTATAAGATTCGTTGGCTGGACCCCGATCAGATATTTCCAGCTAAGATTGATAGGGATAATATTGACGCGGGATTTGCACGTATAGAAAATTTGTTCACCGGTAGAAGACCCGCAGCTTCCGCCGCTGGTTTACATTTTGATACCACCATGAACATGGCCAATAACTTATCATTAAGTTCCGCGGCTACCGGTGGCCCCACAGCAAGCGACTATAGTGTAGTTCCCGGTGGATTTGAGTATAATGGATGGACGGAAAGTGGTGAAATTACTTGGAAAACAGCTGGTCGCGTGACGGTTAGTGGCAACGACAGTATTTACGACAAGGCTGGGACACCAAAAAACTTTACGGAGATGACAGTCGCACACGAAGGTCTACACGCTATAGGAACTGGTTCAACCACCGCTATCATAGGTAGAAACTTTAACGGTAATACAGGACTTGCAATCAGACACCCAACCGATCCAGGTACAGAAGGTAGCGAAAACTATCTTTGGACGGGTTCAAACGCACTCACGTGGTACAAAAATTATTTCGGTAGTAACATCAGTTCGGATGTTGAGGGAGTTCCGTTTAAAGCTGGAGACTTGTCACATTGGGATGATTACACAAATGGAGGGCGCGCACTTGAACGCACCATAAATGGTAAAACATATTTGGGAATATGGGATGAAGTTGTCACCGCAACTGGTGGTGATTACATAACTGGTTTGACTGCTGGATTGTTAAAGGATATTGGTTTGCCAATCAATATGAGTAATGTTGAAACATCTACTCCACCGACGGTAGCAAAGACGTGGGCGTTTGATGTGGGTGCCGGTCTTACACTCACAGCGAACACGGATGTGTACACAAATGTGTATACCAACTCTTCCCTCTCCGGAACAAATCCAGAACTGAAAATGGAACCTGAAGATGTGGTCGTACTCAACATTTTAGCGGGTGGAGCTACCATAAACGTGTACTCGAATACATCTGTAGGTACTATGGAATGGGATCCTCTCACGACGGGGGTAACATCTGGTACTATTACGGTGGCACCGACGAATTCTAATGTGGAACAGTGGCTATATAACAGCGTCTTTTACACCGATGGTACGAATCATGGTAAGATTACGGTCGATAGTATCGTGTATGACGAAGGAAGAGATCACGATTCCGATGGTGTTTATAACAATCGTGATCCACAAAGTCTTTCGTTCACACCCGAGTACACAATCTTTACCGATTCCAAATTTGATGCGGCCATGAAATGGCAGGGTTCGAGTGATGGGTACTACACGGCGAATACATCTACCACGACAAACTTTCCTCTTTATAAGGCGTCTACCAACACTACGACACCTACGAGTGGTTTTACAGTTTCGGGTGGTGAGCCGTGGGCGCTATCTGCTGCGGTCATTTGTGGGAGAAGACAAGCTGGTTGGGATCAAGATTCTGGTATCGTTCTTTTGAATACACAAGGTGGTGGGGATGGAAACATAACTCTCTCTACACACGAAAATAAAGAGACGGGTGATTTCTACGCAAAGTTCAAATATGGAAACAATGTTGAAATTACAACAGGTAATGTGGCATACAATCATTATTACACGGGATTTTATGTTGAATATGATGGTGCCCAAGGTTTCCGTATGTTTACATACGATTACAAGACCGACACATTGACCCAAGTTCCTTCCGCTAATGTGGTCGTAACAGGTACCGTGGGTCCCATGCGTGCGGCAAACTTCGAAGTTGCAAAGACTCCCGGTGCTGATAGATACTGGAATGGACGAATATCACATGTTACCGTTACAACCCTTAGGTCAGGTGTAGCTCTTCCAACTAATACAGAAGTTCTCAACATGATTAAAAATCCAGATACATGGTTGACTACGTACAAGGTTGGAAATCCATTAAGGTTACCGGGTGCGACAATTGACGACGCTACTACCACGACACCTACCTCGTTAAGTTTAAATGTGGTCAGTGGATACTATAGACTTGATGGTGCTTTCATTCGTACACAGGGAACCTTGGCCGATCCTGGTAGTCTCAAGAAATCACTCACAAGAGGTACTGTGTATTCTATAGATTTAACAGACTCAACTTTAAGTGGAAAACAGATGCGTTTATCTACATCTCCTGTGTATCACATCAGTCTAGAGGCGGCTCAAGCTAATGTATATAATTCTAATGTTACGTACACATCTGATTCTATAACTATCTCCGCGGGTGATGATACACCAGACTTTTTGTACCTCTTTGACAACCTTGACACAACAGACCCACAATCTCCCCGTGACGGACCTCTTGAATTTACTGGAAGCGGATTTCCTTCGGGTTCAGTCGTCACTACTTTCACGAAACGGTCCATTGGTGATAGTGACTCATCGGCTATTCAAAAATCGGCACAAGCGACAAAGGTGTACTATTTTACGGGTCTTTTGGCTAAGGGTCCAGGTGTAGCATCTCAAGAAGCACGTTTCAGAAATGATGTTTCGTACGACGCGACAGAACATTTTCTAGTAAGTAACTAAAGAGGAATGAACTCTCTGACTGAAAAAATACACGCTAAGTTTTGTTCAGATAATGCATGCAAGGAATGCAGTAAACCAAAGTGGATTCCTTGCCCACATTGTGGGGTAGAGTATATGGAGAGATTGATGACTGAACACATAAAGGTGTGTCCTAGTCTGCGTACATGAGACCCGCAATTCCATTTTTGATTTTGATGAAATTATAATTTACCGCGTAGATTGGACGGTTCACCGGTGCCGTGCAATGTATTCTGAATCCATCGATCCGTGAAAAATTTAGAGAACCTGTCATTTGGTATCGAGACGTGTTTATACAAAACGGATAGAAGAACATATTCTCGGCGTTAGAGGATGAATATTCAGTGTGATAATAGGAAGGTACGGCCGTGAAGAACGGTATCGCCGTTTGTTTTTCTGTGATATCTACACCGTTTACTTCTAGGCTTACTTTGTTAGTGACCGACACCAGGTTATTGTCTCCATATGCATTACTAGAAGCTATGAATTTTACGGGGTGGTTAAAAAAGAGAGTCTGAACAGTGTCATTCGAGGGTTCCGTTTTCTGGACTTGTTGAATGAGCATTACACGCTCGGTGGGCTGAGCGATTCGTAAACGTTCCTCCGTGTCTAGAGCGACGTACGTGGCGAAGAATTTCGGTTTATAATTTGCATTAAAATTGGAACTCCACTTGATTTTGATTCGAACGTCACTGTACTGTAAGGCCAGAATGGGTAAACTGTATCCCCAGTTTTCACAGAAAAACCAACGGAACGGATAAAAGTAGGATTCGGAACCTAACCCACCATGCAAAGAAGCCTGGTACGACTTTGCGAACGATGAAGCGAACAAATCAATCGCAATTTCTTCTGTAAATTCTGAAGACTGTTTATCTATGAGCTGATCTCCGATGTATAATTCTGCTTCTTCGATTACGTTTGACCAATCATCGATAAGTTTGGCCGTTTCATTTTCTTCTATGGTCATGAAACAGTAGTTCAACAGATCACCTGAACGACGAAGTGTGATGGTAGATGTATTCCCTGCACCCGGATTTCCATCGATCGTCTGTTGTTCCTGAAAAAGTGAAAAATTCGTGTGTCTCTTATGAGTCGAGTTGAAAAAGCTCAACTCAGGATTCCCAGTTATGTGTACGTCTTGTGCACCCAAAGCGATCAATCTGGTGATAGCTCCGGAACCAGACATTACTATATTTAAAAAAGATAATTTTAAACACCTAAGTGAGCCCCGCCTCATCAAGTTTTCATCAAACCTACTACCAACATGAACGTTACTTCTGTCACCGATTACATCCTCAAGCTCGAGAAGCTCAACGAAGAGTCTCGCACCAAGATTGAGCATCTCAAGAAGCTCCTCGACGAGGCCAACAAAGAAAAGGTCGCTGCGCTCAAGTCTCTGTACCACACGACCGCTCGAGTCACCGAGAAGGAGTGTGTGAACCAGGGTCTCGTCGACCGTCTCCTCGAACTTGGGGAGATGACTTCCGACTTTTACAAGACTGCCGCCTACAACAGGGGTGCGGAAATTCTTCGCGGACTCGACTACGAGGTTGAATCCGGTGAGAGTGTCATGCACATCAAGGGTATCGGCAAGTCTATCGCCACCAAGATTGACGAGTACCTCGAAGAGCAGGACCCCGACTACGAAGAGTCCGTTGCCTCCAACGACTACGAGTCTGACGAGGACACCGAGTCTGAGGTGGACAGCGACGACGAGTATTTCGTCAGCTACAATCACGACATCTATACCATGCTCAAGGACTACGCCAAGAAGGAATCCAATCCTTACAAGATTCAGGCGTACGAGAATGCCGCCGGTGAGATTTACTACCTACCCTTCAGGGTTACCAGTGGTAAGGATGCCATGAACCTTCCGGGTATCGGTAAGTCCATCGCCGCCAAGATTGACGAGTTTCTCAAGAAGACCACTTCTACCAACGAAGAAGTGGCACGAGCTCTCGAGGAGTTTGCCGAAGACCTCGAAGACCCTTTCAAGATTCGTGCGTACGAAAACGCTGCTGGACTCATCCGCAATCTTAAGTTTGAGGTAACCAGTGGTGAGGAACTCGCGGAAGGTCCCAAGAAGGTGAAGGGTATTGGCAAGAGCATTGCCAGAAAGATTGATACGTTTCTTCAGACTGGGGAAATGAATTAAATCCACTGAGCTGGTTGCTTGACCTTCTTTTTGGGTCTGCGACCAAGACGAGAGAGTACATATACGTAGAACAATAGTCCGTACCTTATCATTTATAATTTTAATTCAAACGAATCTTTTTTTTTACCGTCATACGCGTTCACGATACCCGATTCTATCATTTTTTCGTTCACGGACCGCTTATCTCCCTTACGTCTATATACTGTCACTAAGGGTCGACCGTATTTATCGTTTTTACCACATTCAATCCATACTAAGCCGTTAACCCTGTTTCTACACATAAATGGGTTCCATAATTGGTAAGGTGCGCGATCATCAAATCCACACTCTTCCTTAAACATGTCTCGCGCAAGTTTAGCGAGGTGAATATGTTCTGCTCTATCTTTCAACCCAAGACTGGGTTTTATCTCAGCTGAGTCATAGCCGATAGTTCTAAAATTAAACTTTAAGGGGCGACCATGAAGCATGATAACCGCCTTGAATGTATCTCCATCGTATACACTTGTGATTTTTGCATACCCCTCGTATTTGTTGAGACTAAAAACTGGCATCGAATCATCAACACCAGAAAGAATTCTTTTAGTGAAACAGCAATTCATATATAAAGAGGTCGGGGCTCCTCTTTAATATTTTTCTTGACTAATGATAAATAATGGTTTCGTATGTACTCAACGTAGACAAGGCGGGTGATCTTAAGTTTGGTCGTAAGAAGTGCCGTCTCCACAAAAAGGAGGAAGTGGTGAAGGTTGCCAGGGATTATGGTATACGTACTCCCAATAAGAAGACTGTCAAGGAACTTTGTGGAAGTTTAAAGAAGAAAATTCAAAAGGCTGAGCGAGTTTCGCGAGAGGAGGTCGCCAACATGAATAACGTCCCCCTCGCCAAACTGTATCCCGAGGCTGCCAAGAAGCGTGCGGCCGCCAAGAAGCGCGCTGAGAAGAAAGCCTTTAACAGGAAGGTCGCGGCCAATTTCATGAAGAGTATGGTGACGAAGCGTATCACTACGCCTGTGCGTGCCACGGTGAGAGCTGTGATGCCCATGCCCAAGCCCCAAAAGAAGGCTCAACCTCTCACCAAGGATGAAGCAAAGAAACGTATCATGGCAATGAAGGGTCTTACCGGTCGTAACAAATTTGTTTTAGTCAACAGGATCAATCTTAACCAACATTCGCCTCGACGGGTTGTTCGTCTGGCTCGAGAATTGGCGCGTCTTCGGTAATGTCGACTTCACCGTGTTGCGTATCCCAATCTGAGAGGTCGTTGTATACTTTTTCGGTGGTATCGTAACTCGAGGTACCGTCCGAGATGAGCATATCTCGTACCATCTCGTAAAGAACAGTGGTGAGCGCAAATTTGTATGCAAGAAATCCTACGAAAGTAGCTCCATAATCAAAATCAAAAGCGAACGGAGCATTGTTCCACGCCATTTCAAAAGCGGCGGCGCTGATGGGTGCCAAGAACTGTTTCTGAAACGGCGAATTCTCGATGTTATCTACGTGGTCCTCGAGTAAAGAGATGTAGGCATACGAGGCGAGACCCCCGAGGGTAGCGGAAACGCCCATCTCAGCACCTTGGGTGATGAAATAGGACGTAGCGAGTGCGGAGCCATACCCAGCCGTAGTGTTCCTGAGATTCTTCTTGAGACGGCGATATTCACCAGAAGTCTTGGGTACGACGGGCTTGGCGAAAGATGTAGTGGAGATCATTTACTATTTTTCATTGTTAACTAAGCTTTATGTGGCTTAAAAATTTTGGAACACAATAGTATATGCCGTGTCAACATTGTAAAAAGAAATGTGGAGTTCCGATTGATTGTAAATACTGTAGTGGTAGTTTTTGTCCGGGTTGTCTCAATTTAACGAAACATGATTGTCAAGGGGCAGATATCAAGAAGATGAAACAACGTAAAGAACTCGAGGATAGACTAGCATATGAACCAACTCCCAAGCACTTAAAGATTTAACTCGTAAAATAGATGTGCTGAAATGCCCGAGTGGTCTAAGGGGACCGACTTAAGATCGGTTGGTGTTCTCACCTCGTGGGTTCGAACCCCACTTTCAGCATCGCACTCATAGCTCAGTGGTAGAGCGCAAGTTTAGTAAGCTTGAGGCCGGGAGTTCGAACCTCCCTGAGTGCAACCCTATTAAAAGAATGGAAATCAACTAGATCATGAACGCTGTCCGTATTCATGATATAGCCTCCGTGACCTTTTTACTTCCCTTTTCTACGTTGGCAGTCGCCGAAGTATTTTTTGGATATGTCGTCTACCCTATGTTTTTAACACACACACTCACGTTTCATTTACTATACGATCTCATATGGATTTACGTACAGCCCAAAATTATCACGTCGCATCGGAATCTTATCATGTTGCACCATGTCGTCGCTCTCATGTATCTCCTTCGACCCCTTTTGAATCCTTTTGAATCACGTACAACTGCACTCGCGTCTCTCGTAGAGATTGACACGACGATTCTCATTTTGAAGAGACTTTTACCGAGGAGTACCTTCATGAACAATTTGTATCTCACGTCAAACATGGTCATTCGAGTGTACTACGAGACATTCTTAACTTTTCTGGTTTGGTTCATCTCGCGTTACGATCCATTTTGGGTGAGAGCCTACACGCTCTCGTGTCAACTTTTCATAAACGTATTCAGTTGTGGAATTTGCGCACTCACCTTTTCTAAGAACTTTAAGAAAAGAATCTAATGTACTAGTAGTATGCAAATTTTCGTAAAGACACTCACCGGGAAGACGATCACTTTGGAGGTTGAGTCTTCGGACACGATCGATAACATCAAGGCTAAGATCCAAGACAAAGAGGGTATTCCACCCGACCAACAACGACTCATTTTCGCTGGTAAACAACTCGAGGATGGACGTACACTCTCAGATTATAACATCCAAAAAGAGTCTACTTTGCACCTGGTTCTTCGTCTCAGGGGTGGTGGTGAGCGCAAACCCAACGCGTACATAAACTTTGTCAAGAAGCATCGTCCCGAGGTTGTCAAAGATTTTCCCAATCTTTCATTCACCGAAATTGGTTCGAAGCTCGGTGAAATGTGGAGGGCTCTTTCCGACGAAGAGAAAAAGAAATATGTGAAATAAGTATGTGGTTGTACATAGTAGGAGTTGGAGCATTTCTTTACACCGTCCCATATTGTTGTTTAGTTTCGGTATTTAAAGAACGAAATAGAAGAGGGTGTTCACCTAGAGGTTCATCAATGTACTTAAGGGATATGGACCATAACTATACATATGGCACCTCTCGGAGTTAAGAAACTTTGTTACGATGCTCATCTGCCTACTCGTGGTTCTGATGGTGCTGTGGGATATGATCTATATAGCTCCGAGGATGCGACGGTACCGTGTCAGGCGGGGCGAGCTCTAGTGAGTACCGGTATCGCACTATCCATTCCAGACGGTCTATATGGTCGTGTAGCTCCTCGCTCTGGTCTCGCCGTGAAGCACTGTATCAATGTGGGCGCGGGTGTGATCGATCCTGATTATACCGGTGAAGTCAAGGTCGTCCTATTCAATCATGGTACGGAAGACTTTGAAATCAAGAAGGGTGATCGTATCGCTCAACTCATTTTGGAGAGGTGTGAGACACCTATGATTAAGGAAGTTGGTCTTCTCGAGGAGACACTCAGGGGTGATGGTGGTTTCGGATCTACAGGTCTTTGAATTCCTCTTTGCAAAACCACAAATCTTCGGGTGTAGGCATGAATAACATACCATGGCGCATAGTCATATACAACTTAGCTTTATTCAGATCAGGGTAAGACCACAGAATCCAACGTTCCCAATATTCGGCCCGGAAGAAATCTTCCCAATCCTCTTTCGTACTTTTATCGATCCTCAACATTTCCCGATGAATCTCACCAGGATCCGTTTCTATTCGCAGCTTCTTAGGAAGGACAGCACCTTTTCTAAGAAGATGTGCACGCATGAGTTTGGGATTTCTATGATCGATGTAATGCTGGGTACCTCTCTCACCGAAATCGATGGCTCTCTTATTGGGTAACGTCACCCTGAGTTTGTGTGTTACGGAAGGGCTTGGTTGTAATACGACGTGCATTAATACAGCATAAGGAAAAAATTATAGCTATATTCATGCTCGAATATACGACACTCGACGGGACGATCATACAAGTTGGTCAAAATGCCAAAGAAAATGATCGATTGACGCTTTCGAGTGCACCTCGATATTGGTGGATGCACGCCGCCGGGTATTCGGGTGCACACGTTATCATCTGTGAAACGAATGATCTCTCTAGGGAGACGAAAAGGGATGCGATGGTTTTAACGATTCATCACAGTAATGCACCCGATACCAAAATGTCGTGTATTGACTTGGCTCGTGTAGAGCAAACCGCATCTATGCGTCAGGCTGGAAAAGTTGAACTTCGGGGTGATGTCATGGAACTCACCATTTTTATGCGCCGTGAAAAGGAACGTTTAGAAAGGATCTTAAAAACGAAACGGGTGGTAACAGTATAATGAGTCATTTTCAGGATTGGAAACCCGTCGTCATTCATGGAGCGAAACACAATGTTTCGCGACCCACACAGCCACACCGTGAAGTGACGAAGGAGCAAAAGTTAGACCGCGAGGAGTTGGGGACACACGAGACGGTTTCACTTTCCATGGCGAAGATGATTCAACAAGGGCGTATTGCTAAAGGTTTCAAGACACAAAAAGATTTAGCGATCGCGGTGGGTGTGAATGCGAGTATTATCAACTCGTACGAATCGGGTAGAGCTATTCCGGATCCGAATGTGCTACAGAAATTGAGAAGGGTTCTGGGAGTAAAACTAAAGTAAGGAAGAATAATGTCCAGCGATGTAATACACATCCTTGAATCCAAGATCTTCCAATTTCTCTGCCGCAAATCTGGCCCGTTGCCCCGTATTGCAGTAGACGAGTAAACCTCTCTTGGGAAGTTCCGTCGTCGTTTTTTCATTGATTTTATCGACTGGGATGTGAAGCGCTTTTGGGTAATGACCCGCGCGCCACTCCACAGCTGTTCGAACATCTATGACCTTTTTAATTTTACCTTCTTTTATGAGTCTCTTGGCCTCGGAAGCAGACACGAGATTCTGACCCAAATAGGAATACGCAACGGCCGCAGTGAGGCCACCGGCTATGAGTAGGGGTATCATATATAAAGGTTTAGATGTTTTTATGATAAATGGCCCTCGGCAAGAAAAACGACGACACGACGACACGACTCACCCCAGATGAACGTGACGCCATGTACGCGAAAATGAAACAAGCGGCTATCGACAAGGCACTTCAGGGTGAAAAGGTTCGATACAAGTCTACGTCCAGCCCTGAGCGATTCAAGGCTTTTCTCGAGCATCGACTTACGATTTGGGATGAGCTAAAGGATAAAACGTTTCACGGAAAGCGTATGTATAACAAGACTAAGGAAATTCTAGCAAACTTTGAATCGAGCGCTAATTAAACGAGCTTCGTCCCAACGACCGGATTGTTGAATCAAGAGTCGTGTATTCGGTTTCATCCTGGAAAGAGAAAACCCTTCTCTTAATCTCTTAAAAGCATAGTCGATGGTCTTGCTGTTAATGTCACTACGTTTCACCTTGTACGCTCGCATTTCATTCTCCACCTCTTTCAGTTTGGATGTGAGTTCATTTACGGTACTTTGAAGTGAGGTAATGACGAGCTTCTGTTTCTTGACTTTCATATCCTCCGGTTTGTTCCGGAGTCTATCCTTCAATTCTGCGATAATTACCTTTTGCTTTTTGATCTTTAGGTTCTTCTTCTTCACCACCTTGTCAATCTCAGGTCCAAGGTCTACGACAAACTTGGACGTCTTGCGGGGTCGTGAACAAGATTTTACCATTTTGTAATACTTTTATATGTTTAACAAATTACTTAGGTGTTTAGTTACCGAAAGCGACGCCACCCATACCCTTCTTAATGCGTAAAATGTTGTAGTTTACGGCGTATACGCGGTGAAGGTTGTTACCACCG
>Ga0255783_10000515_pt1 | contig 45035 bp, 40 predicted proteins | sample 011ome_22_FD_179981 | JGI IMG/M metagenome (GOLD analysis project Ga0255783, IMG submission 179981) | Coastal salt marsh microbial communities from the Groves Creek Marsh, Skidaway Island, Georgia - 011507BT metaG (version 2) | ecosystem: Environmental > Aquatic > Marine > Intertidal zone >... | reverse complement strand
GCAAAATTTATTGCTTGGGTGGCGAAACGGCCGCCGGAGTTTTTATCCCGTACGCCCAAACGCCGCCGCTAAAACGTGCCTCAGCTGGCGTTGCACATCGCTTTTATCGCGGCCACATGGCTGGCTTGTGCTTTGCTGACCTTTTCTGCCATCCCATAGGCTGCTGCGATAAGCGTGTCTTTGGCGCATATTTGGTCGATCAACCCGGCGGCCAATGCGTCTGTGGCGGTCATTTTATGACCGGCCATTAAAATTAATTTGCTTCGTGCGGGCCCAATCAGTGCGCGCAATCTTTCCGGATCGCTAGGTTGTGGCAGAAACCCGCGCTCCATAACGGGGTAGAAAAATTTCGCTTCTGGAACGGCTAGGCGTAAATCGCAGGCCAAGGCCATACCAAACGCGCCGCCAGCCAAAGTGCCGTTTAAGGCTGCAATTGTCAGCGCCGGTAAATCGGCAATCGCGCTTGAAACGCGCTCCCAAATATCCGAGGTCGTCAATCCCAGCGCGGCTTGGTCTAGATCAGCGCCGGCGCTGAATGTTTTACCCGCGCCGGTTAGGATCAGAGCCTGCGCTGTTTGCGCCGTCTGCACAATTTGTAAAATTTCCTCCAGCATGTCTTGCGTCAACGAATTGGCTTTATCGGGCCGATCCAAGGTTAAACGCCAAATTGCGCCGTCTTTGTGAAGCTGGATCATAGCAGGCCCAATTCTTGGCGAAGCGCGGTATCGCGCAGCGATAATTCCGTACCCAAATAAGGGTCGGCGGCGCTGCTGCACATCCAAACAAGCGCTTTGGCGGGCCAATCTGCGGCAATATGCGCCGACCAGTCAAGCTGGCTGACAGGGTTAATACCGCTGGCTTTGATGTCTTTCTGCATTTGGGTTGCGACGGTTCCCGGTGATAACCCCATGCTTCGAATGCCGTCTTTGTGATGCTCTAAATGCAAAGATTCGGTTAGCATGGCGGCCCCAGCTTTTGACGCACAATAGCCGCTCCAGCCCTCTACCGCATGATGCGCCGCGCCCGAGCTCACGGTCAGGATCGTCCCTGTGCCTTGGGCCTGCATGATTGGAAGGGCCGCGCGAGTGCCATGAAACACGCCTTTGAGATTGATATCGATCATTTGCGACCACTCTTGCGGGTCGACGCTGGCCAAAGCGCTGATTGGAGCAATCACACCGGCATTATTGATCAGAATATCAACGCTGCCAAACGCGGCTTGTGCGGCGCGGATTGCAGCGTCTACGGCCGCATAATCGGCGACATCGCAGGTCCGCGCCATGGCGCGAGGCCCGATATCTTTCGCCAGTTCGATAATCTGGGTTTCGCTGCGCGCCAAAAGGCAAATATTGGCGCCCGCCGCGGCAAATGCGGTTGCAGTTGCCGCCCCAATGCCACGGCTGGCACCGGTGATAACAGCTGTTTTGCCGGTGAGGTCTTTCATAAATATGCTCGCTTTCAAATCTAGAGTCAGCCACGCCTATGTATAGGGATGAAAGGGCTATGGGTAGCGGGATCGGTTGTCAAACATGATCTTTGACATCTGCTTTGGTCCGCGTGTCTTTTTCGGGCACATGGTTTAGACGCGCAGCGCTGGCAGGCCCACACCCGTAGCCTCAAAGCCTCCATCCGCGGCAACCACTTGGCCTGTCACAAAAGAGGCTTTCTCGGAGCACAGAAAAAAGATGACTTCGCCAATTTCGCGCTCGTTGCCATAGCGGTTTAAAGGAATGGCGTCATGATAGGCGTCAATAATCTCTGGCGTGTGAACGGCCATCGCCAATTTTGTGCGCACTGGGCCGGGGGCCACACAATTGGCGCGAATGCCATATTCGCCCAATTCAACGGCTTGTTGTTTTGTAAGCTGCATCACCGCCGCTTTTGAAGTGCCATAAGCAACGCGCAAGGTCGAAGCGCGCAGGCCTGAAATAGAGGCAATATTGACAATGCTGCCCCGGGTGTCACGCAGCAATGGTGTTAGGGCTTGGCTGAGGTAAAACATACCATCCAAATTCGTATCCATAACCTTGCGCCAAATGGCTGGATCGCACTCTTCAATCGGACCAAAATCAGCCACACCAGCATTGTTGACAAGGCAATCAAGTCGCCCCAACCGGGTTCGTATCTCTTGGGCGATTTGCCCCGAGGCTTGTGGGTTAGACACGTCGAATAATAAAATTTCTGCGGCCGGAAGGTCCAGTGCAGCAGCGTCTAGCGCCTGCGCATCGCGGTCAAGCAAAGCCACTTGATAGCCGTTTTCCACAAAAATATGCGCTGTTGCCAAACCGATGCCGCGGGCGCCCCCTGTGATCAGTGCCGTTTTCACCATTTTGGTTATCCTATTTCGCTGCACTCTGCTGCCAAGGCTACACAAAAACCAGCCGCATCTGCAATGGAAGCTTGCCTTGTTTGGGTGGGTTCACTACCTGTGTAGAAACTAATTTTTGGGGGTGTCATGTCGGGCCTATCTACCTCTTTGCCAGAATTCACTGAAAAGCTGCTTAGCGCGGCGCGGGGTGCTGGGGCTGATGCCGCGGATGCTTTGGCCAGCATGGGCAGCGCGATCGAAATCAATGTGCGCTCGGGCGTTTTAGAGCAGGCTGAGCGATCCGAGACAATGGATTTGGGGCTGCGGGTCTTCGTGGGGCAACGGCAGGCAGTGGTTTCTGGATCTGATCTGCGCGATGGCACATTGACCACCATGGCCGAGCGCGCCGTGGCCATGGCCAAAGAGGCCCCCGATGATCCTTATGCGGGGCTGGCGGCGCCCGAACAGCTGGCGGTAGATTGGAATATTGAGGCGCTTGAGCTTTATGACACGCAGCCGGAACCCTCTGCTGGCGCATTAGAGGCAGATGCGCTTGCGGCTGAAGCTGCAGCGCTGGGTGTGGCGGGGATTGAACAGGTAGATGCGGCCTCAGCTTCTTACGGCTCTGGGCAGGTTCATTTTCAAACCAGCGCTGGCTTTGCGGGGGGGTATCAGCGCAGCAACCGGTCAATTTCCTGTGTGGCGATTGCGGGCAGCGGTTTGCAGATGGAACGTGACTATGATTTTGACAACCGTATTTTTCAAGAAGATCTTGCCGATCCAGCTGAAATTGGGGCAAAGGCAGGCGCGCGGGCCGTGGCCCGGCTTAAGCCATCAAAGCCGCCCACAGGGCAGTTCCCCGTTTTGTTTGATGAACGCGTTGCCTCTAGCCTGATCGGGCATTTTTTAAGTGCTATCAATGGCGCCTCTGTGGCGCGTGGCTCGTCTTGGTTGCTGGAGGGCTTGGGTCAACAAGTGTTTCCAGATGGGACGCAGCTGATCGAAGATCCGCATCGTCCGCGCGTGGCGGGATCGCGCCCCTTTGACGGGGAAGGCTTGCCGACGCAGCGGCGCGCTCTTGTTGAAAATGGGGTGCTAATCGGGTGGACTTTAGATCTTGCTTCTGCGCGGCATTTATCGATGCCGCCCACAGGCAATGCCTCGCGTGGGGTCAGCGCGCCCCCCAGCCCGAGCAATTGGAATATCACCTTGATGCCAGGGCTGCATACTCAGGCTGATTTGATCCGCGATATGGGCACAGGCTTGCTGGTCACATCAATGATTGGGTCCACCATCAACCCTAATACTGGTGATTATTCGCGCGGCGCCGCTGGCGTTTGGGTGGAAAATGGTGTGATCACTCATCCGGTGAGCGAATGCACGATCGCTGGCAATTTACGCGACATGCTGCGCGGCTTTATCGCGGCTAATGATGCGCGGGCGCATCTGTCTCGACGCGTTCCTTCCCTGTTGATTGATGGAATGACTATTGCCGGGGGCTGATCTTCAGCTTTTGCTGGCGGCGGCGCAAAAAGCGGGTGAAGTTGCGCAGCGCTATGCCCGAAACGGCGCCCAAGCTTGGGAAAAACCTGATCACTCTGGGCCTGTTACCGAAGCGGATTTAGCGGTTAATGCTCTGCTATTTGATATGCTTGGATCGGCGCGGCCAAATTATGGTTGGCTGTCTGAAGAAACGGAAGATGATCAAAAACGTCTCGGTGCAGAGCATTGTTTCGTGATTGATCCAATCGATGGGACGCGCAGCTTTATCGCGGGTGAAAAGACATGGGCGCATTCATTGGCCATCACCACTGGATCTGATGTCACCGCTGCGGTGATTGCCCTGCCGATGTTAGGTTTGACCTATTATGCAGAACAAGGATCAGGCGCGTTTCTCAATCAGCAAGCGATCCACGTCTCTGATTGCAGGCAGATTGACGATGCCACCGTACTGGCCGCAAAGCCTGCTTTGGAAGCGCGCCATTGGCGTCTACCACTGCCGGCGGGCCTGCAGCGGCGGCATAAACCATCTTTGGCATATCGCATGGCGTTGGTCGCACAGGGAGAATTTGACGCAATGATCACGCTGCGCGACACTTGGGATTGGGATATTTGCGCCGGGGCTCTGATAGCAGCAGAAGCAGGCGCCCGCGTGAGTGACAAAGCGGGAAAACCGCTGCTTTTTAATCGCTCAGATGTCACATCATCCGGCGTTTTGGCCGCAAATCCGCCGCTTCATCAGCAATTTAAAGACGCTCTAGATCTTTAGAAGCGGTTGCATCAATTTATGCAGCAAGCCGGTGAATTTTAAAGGCGCTTCGGTCACGGCCAGACAGATACAACTGGTTCCATCTGCTGCAACCGGCGTATGGCTGACATCGCTGGTGGCTACTTCGATATCACCCCTACTGAAATAATCAGTCTCATCCGCAAACGCGCCTTGAAGCACCAATGTCAGCTCTAAGCCGCTATGACTATGATTGGGGACGGCCGTGCCCGGCGGAATGTAAAGCAACCGCGCGCTGCCCGCACCAGTGGTCTTCAAAACAGATTGCTTGACGCCCATGCCGATCGGTTGCCATTTGATCGCATCAAGATCAGTTCCGATGTAATCTGCCAAAGGCGCCGGCACGTTTGAGACCTTAGGAGCTTGCACCTGATCCTCGAGCGGATGCTGTTCGATCAACGCCATCGTCTTTGCCAGAGCATCCGAGGAAAGGGCCGCGCCCTCGGTATCTTCTAGCAGCGCACCGCCTACAGCATTGTAGCTTTCTAGGGCGGCCCTGCACTGGTCGCAGAGCGAAATATGTGTGGCCACAGCCACCGAAAAGCTTTCCGCCAAATTGCCCGACGCATAAGCGATCATCAGTTCTTCGGTGAGGTGGTGTTTAATCTTCGTCATTTTGTGTTCATTTCTCATGTCATAGAATGGCGCAACCGCTCAAGAGCTAACCTAATTCGCGATTTGATTGTGCCAAGGGGTAGACCTGTTACATCTGCTATTTCGCTATGCGACATATCTGCAAAATATGCGCGTTCCAGAAGCAAACGCTGCTTCTCGGGCAACTGCGCGATCGCATTGCCCAATTTTTCACTTTCCTGCTGAAGACCAATCACGTCTTCCTGATCTGGCTCATGTTCTGGCCCCCAGCCAATATCTTCCGGTTCGGGGCGACGCTGCTTCCTAATTGCATCGATTTTTTTGTTGCGCGCGATCGTGAACATCCATGTCGCCGCGCTGGCCCTGCTGGGATCAAACATATGCGCCTTACGCCATACCGTTGCCATCGCCTCTTGCGCATGCTCTTCCGCAGAAGCATGATCGCTGCCAGATTTTATTAAAAACGCTTTGATGCGCGGAGCAAATTCGTTGAAAAGACGCTCGAAAGCAGCAGTATCTTGGCTTTTGCCAACCGCTACCAAATCGTGCGACCACTTGTTTGATACATTGTTCTGCGGATGATCCGACAAATTTGGTGCCTTTCGAGGCGCTAATATAGCTCCATTGGTTTCGCTCTCGCTATCATAAGAGAAAAGGTCTGGCGAGCCTTCAAAACCCGCAACGCTATTTTGCCGCATATCCACAAAGTATATTACGCAGCACTGCACAAACCGGATCATATATTTATCGAATTTACTTTTCATCCAAGTCAAAAACCTGCACGTAGATGTTCTAAAGATATCGGAGAGACGAATGAATATTGCGCCGCAGGGCCTAAACGGGCCGCGAATAGCAGTGATCGGCGGCGGAATTTCAGGCATGGGCGCAGCTTATGCTTTGGCTGACACGCAAAACGTAACGCTTTACGAGGCGGCGCCGCGGCTCGGGGGGCATGCGCGCACGGTGATTGCCGGCAAGGCAGGCACTCAGCCTGTGGATACGGGGTTTATCGTTTTCAATTATGCCAATTATCCCAATATGGTTGAGCTTTTTGATGCGCTGAACGTGCCGGTGGTCAAAAGCAATATGAGCTTTGGAGCATCATTGCGTGGCGGGCGCATCGAATATGGCCTGGCAAATTTCAACGCGATCTTTGCGCAAAAGCGCAACCTAGCCAATCCCAACTTCTTGCGCATGTTACGCGACATTTTAAAATTCAATGCGCGCGGTTTGGATCTTGCGCAGGATCCCACGATGACAATTTCAGAGTTTTTGCAACGGTTGGGGTCGGGCCCCTGGTTTCGAGATTATTATCTCTTACCACTCTCGGGCGCGATTTGGTCAACGCCAACTGAGAAAATACTAGATTTTCCAGCTCGCGCGATGCTGCAATTTTTTGAAAACCATGCTTTGTTAAGCCATACAGGTCAGCATCAATGGTACACTGTTCAAGGGGGCTCTCAGGAATATGTCCGGCGTCTTGAGTCCGCTTTGGTGGATCGCGGCGTGGGGGTGCGCGTCAAAACACCCGTATCATCGGTGATCCGCCATGACCGGCAGGTCGAAATTCGCAGCGCCGGACACCCTCCTGAGTATTTTGACGAGGTGGTGTTTGCCACGCATAGCGATGACAGCCTGCGCCTTTTGGCAGATCCAAGCGCTTTTGAGGCTCAGGCCTTGGGCGCGGTGAAATACCAGCCGAATAATATCATACTGCACTGTGATGAGCGCATAATGCCAAAACGCAGGGCCTGTTGGTCGAGTTGGGTTTACACAGAAACCGAGGATAAAACATCAGACCAGATTGACCTGACCTACTGGATGAATTCGCTGCAGCCTATTCCGTTGGATGATCCACATTTTGTGACCTTGAATTCAACACGGCCTATTCGCGAAGATAAGATTTACGATCAAGTGACCCTGCGCCATCCGGTTTACGATTTGCACGCGCTCGCGGCGCAGGAAAAAATTGCCACGCGCAACGGAACCAACCGCACGTGGTTTTGCGGGGCTTGGATGAAAAACGGGTTTCATGAAGATGGTCTGTCAAGCGGTTTGGACGTGGCCCAATCGATAATTTTGAAATCAGCGCTTGCTGTTGCGGCAGAATGAGCGCGATTGAGCATATCAAAGGCAGTACGTGGCATGGGCGCAAAGGCGATCTGAAAAATGCCTTTCGCTACAGCATTGATTATCTTTGCCTTGATATAGAGAATTCCCCCCCCAAAAAAGGGATATTTAAGCGTGACAGCGGCTGGCTTTTTGGGCTTTATGGCCGCGATCACGGCGGCCCTGTAGGGCGTGGCCGAGGGGCGGCGTGGGTGCGTGATGTCGTGGCTGGATATAATATTGAGCTGCCAGGTAAAATTTTGCTTCTGGCGCAACCTAGAATATTTGGGCATGTTTTTAACCCGGTCAGCTTTTGGCTGTGTTATGACGCGCAAGACCGTTTGTTTTTAGTGATTGCCGAGGTAACCAACACGTTTGGCGATCGTCATTCTTATCTGTGTAAACATAAGGATCTAAGGCCTATAAAGCCCAGTGATCGTTTGAAAGCAGATAAAATTTTTCACGTCTCACCCTTTCAACCTATACAAGGGGCTTATGAATTTCGCTTTGATATTCGTCCGGAAAAAATTGGGATATGGATTGATTTACAAATGCCGCAGGGCGGCGTGATGGCCACTTTAACCGGCCCGCGCCGCGGTTTAAGCAATTTTTCCATTCTAGGCGCTTTGCTGCGCCGGCCATTTGGATCGCGGCGGGTGCTGGGGCTGATCCATCTTCAGGCGTTGCGGCTGTGGTGGAAAGGCGCGAAATATCGCCCGCGTCCGACGCCGCCAAAAGCCGAGATTTCCTAGTGCCGGGGCGCCGGTTGGGTGTCTTTTCATCATATGGCGTGTTCGCCATGATGTTGGGCGCGGCAGGTTTGCCGATCTATATTCATGCTCCCAAATATTTTGTCGATCAATATGGCGTAAGCCTGAGCACGCTGGGGTTGGCTTTATTTGTGCTGCGATCCCTGGATTTTGTTCAAGATCCCATTCTGGCAGCCTTGGCACAGCGCAGCCGAGAGCGGGGCCAATGGCCAATTTATGCTTCAATTTTGCTATTGGGATTGGGGATGCTGGGGCTCTTTGCGCTTGCGCCGCCGTTTTCTGCTATCATTTGGTTTAGCCTCTGTTTGGCAATGGTTTTTTCGGCGTTCAGCTTTCTGAGCATTCGCTTTTATGCGAATGGTGTGCACGCGTTTGGGGCAAAGGGCCAGCTGCGCCTTGCACGCTGGCGCGAAACGGGCAGTTTATTGGGCATATGCGTTGCTGCTATTGCTCCAACGCTCTTGCTCAATTTCTCAGCTCAACCCTTTGCTGTCTTTGCTTTGGGCTTTTGCGGCCTGTGCCTTATCGCAGGCATTTTGATGCGGGGCTATTGGCATCCCATTGCGCAGGCACCGGCGTCGGTTGGCATAGCTGCGGTTCTCTCAGATCGCCAATTACGCCATTTTCTGCTGCTTGCGATGTTGAACTCTGCACCCGTGGCGGTGAGCTCGACTTTATTTTTATTCTATGTGGAAAGCCGGTTGGCGGCGGCAGATTGGGCCGGAGCGTTATTGATCCTATTCTTTTTGGCTGCGGCCGTCTCAGCCTCCATTTGGACCTATTTGGCAGCACGTTTTGGGCCAAAGCAAGTTTTGCTTCTGGCAATGAGCGCGGCGATTATAGGGTTTTTTTACGCCTATTTTTTGCAGGAAGGTCAAATTTATGCCTTTGCGCTTATCTCGTTGGTAAGCGGTGCGACGCTGGGGGCTGATATGACGCTGCTGCCGGCGCTTTTTGCAAGCCATTTGGCACAGCGTTCTAACGGTGCAGAGATTGGGTTTGGGCTTTGGAATTTTGTGTCCAAAATGACATTGGCCTTTGCCGCGGTGTTGGTTTTGCCCCTGCTTGAATGGTTTGGGTATCAACCGGGGCTGACAAATGCACAAAAGGGACTAACTGCTTTATCAGCGGGGTATGCGCTTTTGCCCTGTCTCCTGAAGATCTTGGCAATAGTCGCATTGGTGCGATTGCCGATGCAAGGGCATAGAAAATGAGAGATTTTAAGTCTAAACGGTATTGGCTGATTGGCGCCAGCGAAGGACTGGGCGCCGCTTTAGCGCATGAACTCAGCCGCGCGGGCGCAGATTTAATCTTATCGGCGCGCAACGAAGAGGCTTTGCATGCACTGGCGGAAAGCTTGCCCGGGCAGGCCGAGGTGGTTCCGATTGATGTGCGTGATATGGGCAGCGTTGAGCGCGCCGCCCAAGCCGCCGGGTCACTGGATGGTTTGGTTTATTTGGCGGGCGTGTATTGGCCTTTTGCGGCGCAAGCATGGCATGTTGAGCAGACCATTGCCATGTGTGATGTTAACTTCACTGGCGCGGCTCGGGTTCTGGGGCAAGTTGTGCCGCAATTTGTTGCCAAGGATAGTGGGCATATTGTGATTACCGGCAGTATTGGCGGGTTTCGCGGATTGCCAAGCGCGATTGGATATAATGCGTCAAAGGCGGGCGTAATGACTTTGGCCGAATCGCTCTATTGCGATCTCAGGCAGAGCGGCGTGAGCGTTCAATTGGTAAATCCCGGATTTATCAAAACCCGTCTGACCGATAAAAATAAGTTTAATATGCCTTATATTATGCCGCCGGAGCAGGCTGCTAAGATCATGTTAGCCCATATGCAGAGCCATCGGTTTAAAAAGAGTTTTCCAACCTTCTTTAGCCTGCTGTTCCGCGCAGCAAACTTTCTGCCAGACTGGCTCTATTATCGGATTTTTTAGCCAAAGACTTTGTGCTTAAGCCACATCACTAGAAGGGTCTGCGCTGCGTCATGAGCGATGCCTTTCTTAATCGCCTGAGGCCATTCAAACACTCTTGCAGCTTGTGCAGGCGCATTCTGGGGGCGCCGCCTCATGCCGTTTTTCAAAGCTGTGCAATATGGCGGCGATATGTCTTTTCGGCGCGCCTCCAAACGCTATTTTCATCTGAGTCCTCTGCTAACAGCTGTTCTAAATAGGGCAGCAATTGCTGGGCAAAATCTTCCGAGCTTTCGCGGGGTACAAGTGACGGCAGATTGTCGATGGCCATCACGTCTAACACAGGAGCCTTTGCGATCCGCTGCGCTGGTTCGTCCCAATCGGTGGCCTGCGTGTAAATAGGTAGCGGGTTGTAATCGCTATCTGGGTCGCAAGCGATATCAGCCACCACGCGCAGCAAACGGGGTTGCGCCACGCTGGTCTTATCCAAAAACACGGGTGCGCCGGGCTGCGCTAAGATACAATTGAACAAGATGGAATGTTGCAAGATCTGTGGAAATTCAGCGCGTCCTGCCGTGTCGTCTAAATCCCATTTGGTGATTTTGAGGCCCAGTTCATCGCACAAATCGCTTACCCCTGTTCCCACGCGCCCCAAAGCCCCGATCACCAAGCCTGTGGGCGGGGCCACCTTCACCCCAGAAAGCGTGTTGCGAAGATCATTCAGCAGCGCCTGATTATTTGGATATGCCTTTACCCCTTGGCAAATCTGGCCGTGTTTTTGCGCCGCCCAACATTTCAGCGCCACGGCGGCCCCGGCATAACCAGCCCAATAGCCAAAAGCTGCAACGCGCCGGTTCTTGGTATCAACCAGATATTCAAGATCCAGCAAAAGCCCGCCCCCGGCTTTGAACCTCTTTAAAAGAGTCTGCCCAGCATGTTGGCCTTTGAAGGCGTGGCCAAACATAATGTGCCGATGAACCAGGGCGTCTTTGGTTTGAGGTAATTCTTTTAACCCCAATATGAACGCGTCGCGCGGGGCGCCCAACCAGCTGGCGTGATCCGTGATTTGGCATCCGGCTTTGGCATAGTCATCCATGCTAAAGCAGCGTTTATCGCTTGCCTCAACCGTGATGTTCATTCCCATATTTATTAAATGCTGCGCCCCTTTTGGAGTCAGCGGCACCCGTTGTTCATTGGCGCGTTGTTCGGCGCGTAGCCATAAATGGGTCATTTTTTTATCTAAATATAGGTTTGGGCATTGGTTCGATCGGCAGGTTCCAGATGCGGCTTTGCCCCAAATTGGGTGAGCGTAAGATCTGCATTGATAAGTTGAAATTGGCTCAGGCTGGTATGACCAACCGCCATAAATAATTTGACAAGATGCGCTGCGTCAGTGTTCAGCGTGTCGCCCGCTAATGATGCGATAACGCCTGTTGAGGATACCAATAAGCTGGGCGTTTGTGAGGTCAATCTTTCTAAAATCACCGATCTAATGCGCTGACGGAAAGAGGTATAGCTTTCTAAAGCCGGATCCAATTTGTCGGCTTGCCAATATTCAAGCATGGTTTGCAGATGCTGTGCAAAAGCGGTTTGGGTTTCCGGATATGGAATGTTATGCGCGCGCTTTAGACAGTCTGCCATGCCGAAATAATTTAGCTCGTTTAAACGGGCATCCTGCAGATGGGGCAGATCAAATTGATTCACGCCGTTGGCGGTTTCGATTTGGCGCTTTAAAGTTCCCGAAATGATGTTTTGAAACGGCATATATGTATCTTTGAGATGCGCACCAAGCCAGCGCGCTTGCTGATGCCCAAGCGCGCTCAACTTGTCATAGCTGGCCTCGTCGCGGGCGCCGGTATTGGCCTGTCCATGGCGTATGATTGTGACCGTTTGCATTGTGACTTCCTTATTCGAAGCGTGCGATGAAATCATGAAAGCGACAGGAAGGAAACCCTTATCTAAGCAATCTGTGAGAGGGGGGTTAGCGGTTTTCTGATGCGTGTTTTGTTTGATTTGCGCTTTTTGCCCATGCAAAAAAAACATCATTACTGGGTGCGCTAAACGGAGACAAATCGTAAAAAATGACGCCTATCGGAAACAGGCTTGGCGCAAAAACATGCCTCAGTGTCGGGATTGGCGCTCTCTTTTTGCGGTGGCTATGGTGTAGAAAGATAACAGATTAAGGAGGCATCTCATGTCTGACACCATTCATTTTACGCTTGACGGGCAGCCGGCTTCCGCTGCGCCGGGTATGACCATTTGGGAAGTGGCCAATGGTCAAGGATTGGTGATCCCGCATTTGTGTCACAAACCTGCGCCTGGCTATCGGCCGGATGGAAATTGTCGCGCCTGTATGGTGGAAATCGAAGGAGAGCGCACGCTGGCAGCCTCGTGTATCCGCGAGCCGCAAGAAGGGATGGTGGTGACAACGAATTCCCGGCGCGCCAGTTCTGCGCAGAAAATGGTTGTTGAAATGCTGCTTGCCGATCAACCCGCGCGTGAAGAGGCCCGCGATAAATCAAGCCATTTATGGGATATGGCCGATCTGCATTCGGTGCAAAAAAGCCGGTTGCCCGCGTTGGAGCCAGAGCGGGTTCCTTTATTGGATGACAGTCATCTGGCGATGCGGGTGAATCTGGATGCGTGCATTCAATGCGGGTTATGCGTCCGCGCCTGCCGCGAAGTGCAAGTGAACGATGTGATTGGTATGGCTGGGCGCGGCCATGACAGTTATCCCACGTTTGATTTTGCCGATCCGATGGGTGACAGCACTTGCGTTGCGTGCGGCGAATGCGTGCAAGCCTGCCCCACTGGCGCCTTAATGCCGGCCACTGTGCTTGATGAGGATCAAACCGGCGATAGCCAAGATTATGACCGGGAAGTGGACAGTATATGCCCCTTCTGCGGTGTCGGCTGTCAGATCAGCTTGAAGGTTAAAAACGATAAAGTGAAATTTGTTGAAGGAATAAATGGGCCAGCCAATGAGGGGCGTCTTTGCGTCAAGGGCCGCTTCGGGTTTGATTATATCCATCACAGCCACCGTCTGAGCAAACCGCTCATTCGCCGTGATGATGCTCCTGCAAAAGGTTTGAATGTGAGCCCTGATGATTGGCAGGAGGTATTCCGCGAAGCCAGTTGGGATGAGGCGCTAGACGCGGCGGCGTCTGGCTTGCTCAACCTACGATCTGAGCATGGTGGGCGGGCCGTGGCCGGGTTTGGCAGCGCCAAATGCACCAATGAAGAGGCGTATTTGTTCCAGAAAATGATCCGTCAGGGCTTTGGGCATAACAATGTTGATCACTGCACGCGGCTATGCCATGCTTCTTCGGTGTCGGCGCTTTTGGAAAATGTTGGATCGGGCGCGGTCACAGCGACGTTTAACGAAATTGAAAATGCCGATGTGGCGATTGTGATTGGCGCCAACCCGATTGAAAACCATCCCGTTGCCGCCACATATTTTAAGCAATTTACCAAACGCGGCGGCAAGCTGATTGTGATGGATCCTCGCGGGCAGGCTTTGAAGCGTTTTGCAACGCATATGCTGCAATTCCGTCCCGGCGCGGATGTCTCCATGCTGAATGCGATCATGCATGTGATCGTTGAAGAAGAGCTGTACGACCAGCAATATATCGAAGCCTATACCGAGAATTGGGAGGCGGAAAAAGCCCATTTGAAAGATTTCAGCCCCGAAAAAATGGCGGGTATTTGTGGCATTGACGCGGAGATTTTGCGCGCTGTGGCGCGTTGCTTTGCGGGTGCAAAGGCGGGCATGATTTTCTGGGGTATGGGCGTGTCGCAGCATATCCATGGTACGGATAACAGCCGCTGTTTGATTTCCTTGGCGCTGATGACGGGCCAAGTTGGGCGGCCAGGCTCAGGTTTGCACCCTTTGCGCGGCCAGAACAATGTGCAAGGCGCTTCGGATGCGGGCTTGATCCCGATGTTTTTGCCCGATTATCAAACCGTCACGAATGATGGCGTGCGCAGCGCATTTACCTCTGTTTGGAACTCGGGTGATTTTTCGGCAGAAAAAGGGCTTACCGTGACAGAAATCATGGATGCGGTTCACGATGGGGATATTCATGGCATGTATATTTTGGGGGAAAACCCCGCCATGTCTGACCCGGATGTCGAACATGCCCGTGAGGCATTGGCCAAACTGTCGCATTTGGTTGTGCAGGATATTTTTCTGACTGAAACCGCGAATTATGCCGATGTGATTTTGCCGGCCAGCGCTTTTGCGGAAAAAGCGGGGACCGTGACCAATACCAACCGGCAAGTGCAAATGGGGCGCCCTGCAGTGCCGCCCCCGGGCGAGGCAAAGGAAGATTGGTGGATTGAAACCGAATTGGCAAAACGTCTTGGGCTAGATTGGAGCTATACCAGCCCCAAAGAGGTTTTTGCTGAAATGAAGCTGAATATGGGCTCACTGAATAATATTACATGGGAGCGGCTGGAGTCAGAAAATGCCGTGACATACCCCTCGTTAAGCCCAGAGGATCCGGGCCAAAGCATCGTGTTTGGCGATGGGTTTCCGCGCGCGGATGGGCGTGCCCGCTTCACTCCTGCGCATGTTATCGCCCCGGATGATGTGCCCGATGCTGAATATCCGATGATTTTGACCACAGGGCGGCAATTGGAGCATTGGCATACCGGTTCGATGACCCGGCGGGCAAAAGTTCTGGATGCGGTTGAGCCCGAGGCCAATTGTTCCATGCACCCAAAAACCCTGCGAAAAATGCAGGTTGCACCGGGGGGGATGGTGCGGCTGAGCACCAAACGTGGAAGTTTGGTGATCATGGCGCGCGCAGATCGCGCTGTGGCCGAGGATATGGTGTTTTTACCCTTTGCCTATGTGGAAGCGGCAGCCAATATACTGACCAATCCCGCGGTGGATCCTTTTGGAAAAATTCCGGAATTTAAATTTAGCGCCGTGCGCGTTGAAAAAGCAGAAGACAGCTCGGTTGCTGCCGAATGAAGCATGCCGATTGAGTGGTTTCTGAACCCATTGCTGCGCGGGTTGACTAATAGCCAGCTGCTGCATCGGCCAGATGCAAGAAGGGCAGGCCGGCCTCGCCGCGCTGGATGTTTTCAACGATAACGGTGCATGCGGTGCCAATGCGCGTGGCTGAGGCAATATGGGGCGTCACCGTGATCTTGGGATGGGCCCAAAACTGATGCGTTACCGGCAAAGGCTCTTCGCGAAATACGTCCAAAGTGGCATGGCTCAACTGGCCTGAGTCAAGCGCCTGTAAAAGCGCCTCATCGTCGATCAAGGGGCCGCGCCCGGGGTTGATGACAACCGCACCCGGGGCCATTTTTGAAAAGGCGTCAGCATCTAGCGTGTTTGCCGTTTCTGGCGTGGAGGGCAAAAGCAATACGGTTATTTCGGTGTTTTGGAGCGCTTGGTTAAACCCATCGTCGCCATGAAAAGTTGTGATATTCTCAATGGTTTTTGGCCTCCGACTCCATCCGCGAACCGAAAACCCCAAACCCGCCAGCGTGATTGCGCAGGCCGCGCCCAAAGCTCCAAGGCCTAAAACAGTAACTATGCGATCCTTGGCCAAAGGTGGTATGGCGCTGCGCCAGAGACCATCTTGACCAAGCACATGCGCATCCGTTCCCAAATGATGGCGAAGCACATGCCCTGTCACCCATTCGACCATGCCTTGGGTCATGCCACTATCAACCATTCTGGTCAGCGGCATCGTCAGGCTTTTATTGCCAATGATGGTTTCCACCCCTGCCCATAAACACAGCACGGCTTTACAGCGAGTGTAGGGCTTGAAATCGTTCAATCTGCTGCTTGGCGCGTAAACGATATAATCTACCTGCTCGGGGGAAATATCCTCAGCCAGATGATACTCCAGCCCTGTTTTCTCAAGCGCGTTGCTGAGGGGGATTTCATATTCTTCCCAACTGTTTGGGCCACCTTTAAAAAGGATGTGTGTGGTCATAATTTTTCCCTTGGTCGATGCACATGTGCAGATTGAATTAGCCCAAACCCTACCAATAAAACCAGCATTGCAGAGCCACCATAGCTTACCAAAGGTAGGGGCACGCCCACCACCGGTGCCATCCCCATCACCATCGACATATTGACGGCAAAAAACAGGAAAAATGTGACAGAGATGCCTTGGATCAGCAAGCCAGAAAACCGATCAATGCTGCGCAATGCGGCGATCAAACAGATCGTTAATATAGCCACATACATGGCCAGCAGCGACAGGCCGCCGATAAAGCCAAATTCTTCGGCGAGCGTTGTGAAAATGAAATCTGTGTGTTTTTCAGGCAGAAAGTTTAATTGAGATTGGGTGCCCTGCATAAAACCGCGGCCAGTCCATGCGCCAGATCCCAGCGCGATTTTGGATTGGGTGATGTGATAGCCGGCACCCAAAGGATCGCTGGCGGGGTCTAAAAACGTGTCGATACGCCTATATTGATAGTTTTCCAAAATTTGCCAAGCTTTCCCACGGCTTTGAAAAACGGCCGTCACTAACCCAACCCCGGCGGCAATAACCGATAAAAAATATCCCCAATGCACCCCGGCCAGATACATGACAGCGCCGCCGGATATCAGCAAAAGCAAGGCGGTACCCAGATCCGGTTGACGCAAGACGATCAACGTGGGCAGCAGGATAAGACCCAGAGGTAAAATTACCCAAAGCGGGCGTGATATACGCGCCCGTGGAAGCATGTCATAATAGGCGGCCAAGGCCATGACCAATGTGATTTTTGCAAGTTCTGAGGGTTGCAAGCGCATAAAGCCTAGATCGATCCAGCGTTGGGCGCCCATGCCCTTTACGCCAAATAATTCTACCAAAAGCAACAAGATAAGGGAGAGCGCATATCCCGCGAAAGATAGGTTGCGCCAGACCCAGATCGGGGTCATCGCGATCACAAGCATGATCAAAAACCCAAGCGCAAAGCGTTTCATTTGGGGCTCTGCCCAGGGCCGTAGCGACCCGCCGGCCACCGAATAAAGCATCAAAAAGCCAAAGCCAGCAGTGCTGATGATTAAAATTGTCAGAGGCCAGTTTAAATAAAGGATCTTGCGCAGCCCAGTGGGCACCGAGCGAACGCGGTATTCAAGATAACTCATACGCGGCCCTTCTGAAACCGCTCTAAGCGCGGTATGGTCTTACGTAGATCAGCTTGTTGCTGTTTGATCTTCTCTCGATCTTTGGTCGGATAGGCAGAAAGCGGCGGATAATCACCATAAAGGGCTTGCAGCGTGATATCGCGCGCCAGTGGCGCTGCTGTTGCAGATCCGCTTCCACCATGTTCCACCACCACGGCCACAGCGATTTTTGGCGCATCAAACGGCGCAAAATTCACAAATAATGCATGGTCGCGCTTGTTCCATTCAAGCTCATCATTTTTGGACACGCCGCGGCGCCGCTCGCTTTCGGTTATATTTCGCACTTGGCTGGTGCCGGTTTTGCCCGCCATGCGCATTGATTGCTCGATAATCCGCGATCCATATGCCGTTCCACGCCGATTATTGCTCACTTCATACATGGCGCGGCGTAAAAACCGCAGATTGTTCTCATTCAGACCCAAAGATTCGGGTTTTGGATCGGTGATTTTTGCACCGGCCTGGGCTTTTATCAGCCGCGCCTGAATATTCTTTCCGCTTGCAATACGGGCGGTCATCACCGCCAATTGTAGTGGAGAACTGAGCACAAAGCCTTGGCCAATTGATGCGTTGACCGTATCTCCGATCACCCATTCTGAGCCGCGGTTTATCAATTTCCAATCTTTATTTGGGCTGAGGCCCGTGGTTTCGGCCGACATCGGGATATTGTGTTTCACGCCAATACCCAGCTTTGTTGCCATCGCAGAAATTTTTTCGATCCCCAGTTTCAGCGCAAGATCATAATAAAAGACATCACAGCTTTCGCGTAAGGATTGCTCTAAATTGACTTGCCCATGCCCTCCAGTTTTCCAGCAGTGAAATTTCCGGTTTGAAACATCCAGATGGCCGGGGCAAAACACGCGCGCATTGGGATCTAAAATACCATCTTCCAAGCCGGCAAGCGCGGTAACCATTTTGAAGGTTGAGCCGGGCGGATACGCATCTTGCACGGTTTTAGAGGCCAGAGGGCGATGGTCATTATCGCGCAACAGGCCATAATCATCAAAGGAAATACCACGGACAAATTTGTTCGGATCGTAGCTTGGCGAAGAGGCAATCGCCAAAATATCGCCCGAGTTGCAATCCATAACGACAGCTGAGGCGCTTTCATCACCCAGCCGCGCCTGGACATAATTCTGCAATCCTGCATCAACGGTGATCTGTATATTACGCCCAGAATTACCCTCGCGGCGTTCTAGCTCGCGCATCACGCGCCCTTGCGCGTTTACCTCGACATGTTTGGCGCCTGCGCGTCCGCGTAAATCTTCTTCATATTTGGCTTCAACGCCCACTTTTCCGATTTGAAAGCGTGGGATGCGTAACAGCGGATCTGGATCTTCAGCGCGATTAAGGTCGCGGTCACTTACCGGCCCAACATACCCCACGATATGGGCGAAATTCGGACCTAAAGGATAATGCCGAGACAGCCCAACCTCTGGTGTGATGCCGGGCAAAGATGGGGCATTTATGGCCACTTTGGCAATGTCTTCCCAGCTGACGCGATCAATGATTGTGACGGGTAGAAAAGGCGCACTGCGCTGTGTTTCTAACACGCTGCGTTCTATATCTTCTGGGCTTAACGTGACAAGCTGCGCCAATTGCAGCAGTAATTCGCGCACATCGCCTGCGTCCTCTTTGACCAATGTGATACGATAGCTTTGTTCGTTGCGTGCAAGGAACACGCCGTTGCGGTCGTAAATTTCGCCACGCTCAGGGGCAATCAGGCGGATGTTAATTCTGTTTTCGTCGGCCAATAGGCGATATTGATCGGCTTGGGTGATTTGCAAATGGCGCAGACGCGCGGCCAGCGCTCCGGCAAATCCCAGCTGCAGGGCGCCAACCAAAAGGCTGCGCCGGTTCAGGCTATGCTTGGGTGTCAAGACGGGGCGTTTCATAGACGGGCTCCTTGGGCCTGTTTCCCATCTCTTGGATGTGGTTTACGCACACCCAGCAGAAAATGACTGACCGCGATAGCAACTGGATAAAATAAAAGCGTCGTCAAGATTTCTGAAAGCGCAAGCGCAACGGCGGGTTGCGGGGTTAAGACCAAAGCCAAGATAAGGCGGTTTGCCAGCGCGATCGAAATAACCAGGCCTGTCACGCTGAGATATTCAAGCGCCAGTGAAAAGCTTTCCGGGCGTGCGCTGCGCTGTTTTAGCCATTCAAGTGCCAGCAGGCTCAGCGCTGCCAAAAGCCCCGGGGGGCGCTGTAATAACAGATCTTCCAACAGGATCACCCCCGCGATCAGCAAAGGGGGCGTGAATTCGGGGCGCCGAACCGCCCAAGCACAGAGCAAGGCAAGGGTTATATTCGGCATCAACCAGCGATCATCGGCGGTCATGAAGGGCAAAAGCTCAAAAAGCATAATTGCAAAAGCAAGCATGGTTAAAAGGCCGCGATAGATCCAGATTTGGGCAGCGGGTGTTTCAGCCATCTTGGAGTGCCTTAACATTTTGATCCGATGCGGATGTATCGGGCACCAGCAATTCGCCCGTGCCCGAAATATTGGGCGGCGCGCTGGTGCGCAAAACGCGCAAGAACTCAAGGCGTTCGTAATCCGCGGATAGCCGCACCCGCAAGCGGTTGTTCGGATCCAGCGCGAGCTGCCCGACCAACAATCCGGCTGGTAAAACCCCGCTATCGCCGGAGGTGGATATTCTATCGCCGGGCCGCACCGCATCGGCATCTTCCAGAAAATCTATAATCGGAGCATTTGAGTTATCGCCGGACACAAAAGCGCGTTGCCCCGAAGGTTGGATAATCACCGGGATACGGCTGGCATTATCGGTCAGCAGGATCACCCGGCTGGTTTCTTGGCCAACACCCGAAATACGCCCCACCAAACCAAGCCCATCCATCGCCGGCCAGCCATCACGGATGCCGTCTTGTGCGCCCACATTTAGCAATACAGATTGGCGAAAGGGTGAGCCGCTATCGGCGATGACAATCCCGCTGACATGGGTGAGCGTAGGGTCTTGCCGCAGATTATTAAGATCGAGCAGGCGCGCATTTTCCTGCTCAAGCTGCAGCGCGGCTTCCTTCCAGCTTTTCATTTTTTGCAATTCGCGGTTCAGCTCTTGATTCTGCTGATATAAGGCTTGGTAGCTTTGAAAGTTTTCAAGAACCCGCCCGGCCCAAGTTGCGGGTCGCAAGACCCATTCGAAATGCGGAATTATTGTATCGATAACATCAGCTCTTAAACGCTCGATTCTTGGATTATCAATGCGCCAAATGGCAAAAAATAGCAGCAAGATGCTGACAAGCACGACAAGGCTGATCCGTCGAATGGATCCTGCGTAATCTTGGTTATTTCTTCGATCATTGGCCAAGTGAACCTCTCGGTCAGTTGGAGCGTTTATTAGCTATCATAGTCAATGGCGTGGCGCAGTTGATGTTCATATTCTAACGCTTTGCCAGTGCCCATCGCAACACAGTTCAGGCTTTCATCGGCAATAGAAACCGCCAAGCCGGTTTGTTCCCGCAGGGCCAAATCAAGATCGCCCAATAATGCTCCACCACCGGTCAACATAACGCCCCGATCCACAATATCTGCGGCGAGATCGGGCGGGGTTGCTTCAAGCGCTGTCATCACCGCTTCGCAAATTTGTTGTACGGGCTCAGAGAGGGCCTCGGCCACCTGCGCCTGCGTGATTTCGGTTTCTTTCGGCACGCCATTGAGTAAGTCGCGGCCGCGGATCATCATCGAGGCACCGCGCCCATCATCGGGCATGCGCGAGGTGCCGATAGATGTTTTAATGCGTTCCGAGGTGCTTTCCCCGATCAATAGGTTATGCTGGCGGCGTAAATAAGAGATGATCGCCTCATCCATTCTATCGCCGCCCACGCGCACAGAGCGCGCGTAAACAATATCGCCCAAGGACAGAACCGCAACTTCTGTGGTTCCCCCTCCGATATCTACCACCATATTGCCGGTAGGATCGGTGATCGGCATTCCGGCGCCAATGGCGGCTGCGATGGGCTCTGCGATTAAGCCGGCTTTGCGCGCCCCCGCAGAAAGCACCGATTGCCGGATAGCGCGCTTTTCAACGGGTGTTGCCCCATGCGGAACGCAGACGATTATTTTGGGTTTGGAAAATGTAGATCTGCGATGCACTTTGCGAATGAAATGTTTGATCATCTCTTCAGCAACATCAAAATCGGCAATCACCCCTTCGCGCATGGGGCGGATGGCTTCAATACTGCCGGGGGTGCGCCCCAGCATCAGTTTTGCATCCTCGCCGACCGCCAAAACCTTTTTCAGCCCATCCTTAACGTGATAGGCAACCACAGATGGCTCTGACAGGATAATACCGCGCCCTTTGACGTAAACCAACGTATTTGCCGTGCCCAGATCGATGGCCATATCCTGAGAGAGCACTCCCATTAGATTTCCAAGTCCAAGCATATTTTGGCTTTCCTCAACGTTCGTGTGGGTCGGCGACGATGCGCCTACGCTGTCGTTATAGAGACGCTTGACGCTCCGCGAAAGTGGCTATTGCAAAATTGGGCAAGAATCCTCGTATTCAGTTTGCGCGCCGCGCCGGCCAGAGGTAGGCAGCCAAAAATGCAGCTTGAATCTCAGGTTTCTGGCTGCATAAATTGCAAAGGTCGGTTTTGTGCGCTGTCTTGTCGGAGAGGCAAAGGCCTTTCTTTTCAGCAGGCGCATATCAGGCGCAGAAGCAAGCAATGGATGTGAGATTATGAAGACACATGTCAAAGCCCTTATCGTTGGCGGTGGTGCGGTTGGAACTTCGATCGCCTATCATTTGGCGCGGGCCGGTTGGGATGATGTGATGCTTTTAGAGCGCGATGAGCTGACATCGGGCTCGACCTGGCACGCAGCCGGGCTTTTGCCATTGTTTAACATGTCATATGCCACCACCCATATTCACCAATATTCGGTAGAATTTTACAAAACGCTGGAAGCTGAAACCGGCTTGAATGCGGGGTTTTCGATCGTGGGGAACCTGCGCATGGCGCAGACCAAAGAGCGTATGGATGAATATATGGTCTATGCGAGCACGGCAGAAAGTTGTGGTGTGCCTTATGAATGGCTGTCGGCCAAACAGATCAAATCGCGCTATCCCCTTGTGCATTGTGATGATTTGCAAGGCGCCATTTATCACCCCACGGATGGGTATATTAACCCCGCTGATGTGACTATGGCGATGGCCAAGGGTGCGCGCCAGCGCGGCGTGCTGATTGAACGCAAATGGCAGGCCGATGCCTATGAATGGACGGGAAGTGAGTGGAAAGTCACGCTCAGCAAAATGGTTGAAAAGGGTGGCAATTTATTGGCGTCCGATGAGCAGGTTGTTGTATCTGCCGAGCATGTCGTGACCGCAACCGGCAACCATGCCCAGCGTACGGCGCAATTGTTGGGTATCAAAAACACAGCGATACCCGTTGAACATCAATTTATCGTCACCGAGCCGGACCCGGCGCTTGTTGAATGGCGCAAAGAAAATGGCGAACATCCTGTTTTGCGCGATGCGGATGCCAAATGGTATGTGCGTGAAGAGCGCGGCGGTTGGATTTTGGGCCCATATGAGCGCAACGCGCCGGCGCGGTTCGAATATGGCGTGCCTGACAGTTTTAGAGCTGATCTGTTCCCCTTGGATTTGGAGCGGATCGAAGAAGAATATATGTCGATGATCCACCGCATTCCCTCAACAGAAACCGTTGGATTGAAAGATGATTTCAACGGACCTATTTGTTATACGCCTGACGGAAACCCGTTGGTGGGCCCCGCGCCGGGGCTGCGAAATATGTGGCTGGCAGAAGGGTTTTCCTTTGGCATCACCGCAGCCGGCGGCACGGGATATTATTTGGCGCAAATGATGGTTGAAGGAGAGGCTGAGATTGATATGGCCTCGCTTGACCCTAAGCGCTATGGCAATTGGATTACCACCGATTATACCGCGCGCAAGAATGAAGAAGCCTATGAGCATGTGTATATTCTGCACCATCCTGATGAAGAGCGCCCCGCCTGCCGGCCCTTGCGCACTGGGCCCGCTTATGATCGGCAAAAGGCGCGCGGAGCTCAGTTTGGCTGCGTAAACGGGTTTGAACGCCCTAATTATTTTGGCCCGCTAGATGCGGATGATAATTTTGATCATGATGCGCGCAGCTTTCGCCGCGGCGGATGGTGGCAGGCTGCAATGGCCGAGGCCAAAGCCATCCGCGAGGGGGTTGGGCTGATCGATGCCACGGCCTTTACCAAACATATGGTGAAAGGCCCAGGCGCAGCGCCGTTTTTAGATTGGTTTACCTGCAACAAACTCCCCAAAATTGGCCGTATAAACCTAACCTATGCGCTCACTTCTGCTGGCACCACGCGCACCGAATATACGATTGTCCGTTTGGCTGATGATGCTTTCTACCTTGTGTCCGCCGGGGCTTGGACAGATTATGATGGTGATTTTCTGCGTAAAAGCGCAGCGGATAAAGCCTTAGAATTTGGCTATATCGAAGTGCAGGATGTGACCACGCAATGGGGTGTTTTTGCCATTGCGGGGCCAAAATCGCGCGATGTCTTGAAGGCTGTTGTCAAAGATGTTGATCCAGAAACCGCTTTGTCAAATAAGCGCTTTCCATGGTTGAGCGCGCGCCAAATCGAATTGGGTATGTGCCCCGTCAATGCGATTCGGGTCGCCTATACCGGTGAATTGGGCTGGGAGCTGCACCATCCGATTGAAATGCAAAATTATTTGTTTGACCTGCTGGAATCTGCTGGCGCAGCGCATGGGATGAAACTGGTGGGTGCGCGGGCACAGAATTGGCTGCGGCTTGAAAAATCATATCGGGCTTTTGGCAATGAGCTTGGCCGCGATGCAACCCCGCTTGAAGCAGATCTGCCGCGCTTTGTTGATCTGACAAAAGCGTTTAACGGAAAAGAGGCCATGCAAGCGCTGGGCATTCGTTCAAAATGCGTCACCATGTTGATTGACGGCCCCGATGATGCAGACCCATGGGGGCGCGAGGCGGTTTATACGCTCGAAGGAGAACGCGTTGGCCGATTGACATCAGGGGGCTATTCCGTGGCCTTCGAGCGCGCAATCGGTTTGGGATATGTGCGCCCTGAATTGGCCGTGCCGGGCACAAAATTACAAGTAAAAATCCTTGATCAATTATGGCCTGCTGAAGTGACAGAAGACAGCCCTTATGATCCCTCAAATAAAGTTATCCGTATAGATGGTTAGGGCGCCGGCCACGTAAACCTATATGATTTTTTATTTTGTCAGCAGAGTCTTTTTGGATCCCCTGTGCAAAAAGCTGTGTGTCGGATAGACCAAAACTATCAGAGTTACTCGTTAAATGATTTAAGCGGCTGTGAAATATAAGCCTTGCCTACAGACCTTTTGAAGCGTTAATTACATGCATATTTTATAATTTTTTAATATTTCATTTTACGAGGCTCTAATGCGTTTATTATTTTTATGCTTGTTTTGCGCGCTTTTTATAATCACCGGGTGCGCGAATAAAAAAGAACATGAGACGACCCCAATTCGGTTGAACACGCCAGAGGGGCTGGTGGTGTGCCAGCTTTACGCGCTGGATTTGATCATGTGGGATACCTCGATCACGCGGCCCAAATCTATGAGCAAAGAAACGGCTGATAAGATATGTATAGCAGAGGGTGCGCGTTTACAGCGCGAAATTAAGAAGCGTTTTGGCCAAAACGCAAAGCCGCGAACGGTTGAGAAAATTTAAATCGCGCGATGACCTCTCTGTGCGTGGATGCACAGCTGCACCATATAAACTTGCGTCAGGTTTTCGCAACGCGGTTGCACTCTGAGCGGTAAGCGGAATGGATTGAGACGCTTTGGTGGATATAGCGCATATAAACACAGCCGCTCAATTTAAGAAACGAGCGGCTGTGTTTCATTTCTATTTAAAACCGTGATCCGGTTTAAACGCCTTCAAGTTCTTTGGCCAAATCGCCGATTTCGGCGCCCCCTGCCATCAAGCGCTTAATATCATCGCCAGCCAGATCTTCTGCTGAGCCACTGCCGATCACCTCGCCCAATGATAAAAAGGTAAAGCGGTCTGCGATCAAACGCGCGTGTATCTCGTTATGCGTGATCAAAATAATCGCGATATCACCCAGTTTTTGAACCCGTTTGATGGTTTTTAGAACTTCCATTTGTTGCTTTTGGCCTAAGGCTGAGGTGGGTTCATCCAAGATCAGCACTTTTGCGCCAAAATAAATGGCGCGCGCAATCGCCAATGTCTGTCGCTGTCCACCTGACATTGTGCCAACTGCTTGATCCGGATCCGCAATATTAATTCCGATCTTTGCCATCTCTTCGGCGGTGATCCGATCCATTTCTTTCATTTTCATCAGTCCAAAGGGGCTGTTGAAACTGGTAATTTCACGGCCTAAAAAGAAATTCCGCGTTACCGAGGTCAGCGCGTTTAAGGCCAGATCCTGATACACGGTGCCGATGCCGGCATCGCTTGCGTCGCGGGGCGAGTTAAACTGCACCGATTTGCCTTCGATTTCAATGCTGCCATCTGTGGGAGCATGGACGCCCGATAAGATTTTAATCAGCGTTGATTTGCCGGCGCCGTTATCCCCGAGCAAAGCATGTACTTCGCCGGGGTATATTTCCAGATCAACACCGTTCAGCGCGGTGAAGGATCCAAATTTTTTCACCAGACCGCTTGTTTTGATCAGGGGTGTGCTGCTTGTTTGTGCCATTTTATATGTTCCCCATGATACGTTTGCGGATGTTTTCGTTCAACAAGGCGGAGGCGATGATCACCAAGCCCAAGAACACCCGATAGAAGGATCCATCGATCCCCGGGATGTAGAAAAAGGCTTCTCGGGCCAACCCAAAGATAAAGGCTCCGACGATAATGCCCATCACGGTGCCAAAGCCCCCGGTCATCACCAAGCCCCCAATCACCGCAGCGGCGATGGCTTCCAATTCTTTTAAATTGCCTTTGGCCGCATCACTAGTATTCACCTCAAACACTTGACAAGCGGCAAATACCGTGGCGCAGAAGGCTGAGAATACAAAGAGCGATATTTTCACTTTATTGGTTGGCACACCATTGGCTTGCGCCGCGTTCAGGTTCCCACCTGTTGAATAGATCCAGTTGCCTGCTTGCGTGCGGCTGAGCACGATGTAACAGGCGATCGACAGCATGATCCAGATCATCACGCAGGAATATAATCCCGGTGCGAATTGGTTCCCAAAATTGTTGGTGTTCCAATCAATCGGAAAATATAGCCAATCAAACAAGCCTTCCAAGATATTACCACCGAAGAAATCAGCGACTTTGTTCACCGTAGGTACGGTGTCAATATAGGCGCGGGCAATATCCACCTCTGTGACCGATTTGGGCGCCACCGGATCAACTTTGAAATTGGCGATTTTCTCGCGGATGGTATTTGCCATATAATCATTGCCCGATTGAACGGCATTTTCCAATGCTTTTTCCAAAGGTTTTACACCTTTGGCTTCCATCAAGGCGGTCTTGGCTTCAGCCACTCGATTATAGGTATAGGTGAGACGCTCGGTAATACTGGCCACCACATCGCCAGAGAGCGTTTGCGCCAGATTAACCAAATCTGTTTCTGGTAAAGATTTTGCGTCCAAACGGCTGAGCTGGCCATGGCCGGGTAAATCGATAATGTTTTTCAAATCTGGAATTTCGGTCACGGTTGTTGAACCCGCGCTTTGGTCTGGGCGATGGTTAAAGGCCCGTAGCGACACCTCTGTGAGACCGCGCAAAAAGAACAACCCGCCCAATGTCACGATAAATGACGGCAAGCCAGAGCGCACAACGATGAAACCTTGGATCCATCCAAAGCTTAATGTGAAACAGAGCGTTATAAATATCGCCCAGATCGGCGTGACGTGATCAACCGAAAACAGCGTATAATATTCAATATGAACACCGCCCTCAAAGGACAGATATGGAATCAGAATCGCGAAACCCCAGCGCAGGATCATCGCCATACAGGCCCCTGCAAACCCAATCATTGAGCCAATCGAAAGATCAAATTCACCGGCAATAATCAGCAATCCCGCACCCAGCGCAATTATCCCAAGTTGAGAAATTACCCGCAAGTTGTTGCGTATTCCTAACGCGTTGAAGCCTTCTCCGTTAAAGGGGTTCCATGTGGCTTCCGCGACCGGAATAGAGAAATATCCAAGCATCCCCATAAGCAAGATCATCACGCCAATCGGCCCGATTTCTGGTCGTGCGAAGAGGGATAAAAAACGTTTCTTAGGCGCGTGGCGGTCAGATTCCTGACGCTGCGATACTGGTGAATTCATGACTGTTCCCAAAAAAAAGAGGATAGCAAATCGCTACCCATGGCTGTCAAAAAAAGGGGGTGACAAAAGCCACCCCCTTCGATGTCTTGGACTTATCTGTCTACGCCGGCAAGCGCAGCAACAGATGAGGCGTTTGATTTGTCAACAAAGCCAGGGCCTGATGGAATATTCGCACCTGGCAGAAGGCCAGCACCGTTGTTGTAAAGGTGCAGTACGATGATTGGCATATAGCCTTGCAGACGCTGCTGCTGATCGATTGTGAAGGCAACTTTGCCCGCATTGATCATGTCCATAACAGGGGGGCTAAGATCGAAGCATGAGTGGTGCACTGACATGCCCAGCTCGTCGATCGCTTGCTGTACGCCAACGCAAGTATGTGGACCAACAGACAGAACTGAATCTACGTCTGGGTTGGCCTGAAGCGCAGCAGCTGCACGTGTTGTGATGGTCGCAGGGTCGCTTGTTGTGTCAACAGTTGACGCCAATGGCACGTTCTCGCCATAGCCGTTACATCTGTCGTTTAGGGCTGTGTTATACTGCTCATGCATCATGCAAAGCGCGTTTGTTGCGCCTTCCGCTTTCGCGCGTGCACCCGCTGATTGACCGGCCAGATATTCAGGCTGACCCACATGCATCAATGCACCTACAGCTGCTGATGATTCCAAGCCTGAGTTCATTGTGATCACAGGAACGCCTGAAGCAACGGCGTCTTTGATCGCCTGACCGAGCGCTTCTGGATCCGGCAATGACACAACCAAGCCATCTGGCTGAGTGGCCGCTGCCGCAGCAATTGATTTGGCCATATCACCCATATCGGCTGAGGGTGTGTATACATATTCAAAATCGGCCCCGATGTGACGTGCCGCGTCTTCACCACCTTTTTGAACAACAGGCCAGAAGGGGTCTTTTCCTTCGCCATGTGTCACCATGACATAGCGCTCGGCGCTTGCCATACCGGCCATAAGAGCGGCTGCAGATAGCGCTACCACAAATTTGCTAGTAAATTTCATAGTCTTCTCCCAAGTTTTGCCTCTTATGAGGCTTTTAGCTGTCGCACCACCTTGGTGGTTTGGCGCCTTTGGTAGAGCCCAAAGACTTCCACGAGTCAAGGAAACACAAAATTTATAGCTTTGCAACCGGTTGCAAAAAGTTAATTGTGCTTTCATATTCCAACTGTCATCTTTGCCGCTTTTGGCAGGATTATCGATGAAAGCTAAAGCAATATGGCCATTACGCTTAACGATGTAGCACAACGCGCAGGTGTCTCACGCTCGGCCGTGTCCCGCACGTTCACCGATGGTGCCTCTGTATCCAAGGTGATGCGACAAAAGGTTGAGGATGCAGCGATCGAGCTTGGCTATACGCCGAATTTTCTGGCCAGAAGTTTAACCACCCGCTCCACCAAATTGATCGGCCTCGTTTCTGATAATTTTCATAACCCCATATTTTTAGAGGTGTTTGATCAATTCACCCGCGGCCTGCAAGATCGCGGTTTGCGCCCTTTATTGGTAAATTTGTCAGAAACCTATCAGGCCTCGTCTTCGCTTCGTATGCTGCAGCAATATTCGGTGGATGGCGTTATTGTCGCCTCGTCAACCTTGCCACCAGAAGTCTCGGAAGCCTTCCGAAGCGCAGGGATCCCAGTGGTGAACAGCTTTGGACGGTTTTCACTGACGCCCAAAGTCGACGTGGTTGGCATTGATGATGAGGCTTGCGGACAAATTGCCGCAGAAACCTTGCTGGCGCGTGGTTACAAGCGGCTGGCTTTTCTTGGGGGGCCAGAACCGGCCACATCGACGCAATCGCGGCTGCGCGGTTTTTTAGCGGAGCTGCAGCGCGCGGGAGGTCCAGCGCCCGATATTACCTTTGCAGAGGCGTATTCTTTTGAAGCAGGGCGGGCAGAGATGCAGCGGTTATTGCGAGAAACCACTCCCGCTGAGGCTTATTTTTGCGGTGATGACGTGCTGTCTATTGGCGCGTTAAGCGCCATCCGCGATCACGGGTTAAGAGTGCCCGAAGATATTGGCTTGATCGGCGTGAACGATATGCAGATGTCAGGTTGGCAAAATATCAACCTCACCACTATTGCGCAGCCCTTTGCCGAGATCATTCAAACCTCCATCGATGTTATCGTCGACATGCTGCAAGCACCCAAGCAGCCGGCGCAAGCGCGGCGTTTGCCCTGCCGCCTGGTAGAGCGAGGCACGTTGCGGACGCTGCCCTAAAGGGCGTTCGCAGATTGGGCACGCGCCCTTTGACCTTTCTAAAAACTGCTTTTCTGCAGGTTTTAAGCGCAGCGCTTCGCGGGGGTTAAAATCCGATTGATTTTAAAAAGTTACGATTGGCGATCGCATCTGAAATGGGGCTGACATCCAAGGTGGGGTCGCAATCCTGTTCGACTGTACACCACCCCTCGAACTTGGCGTCGTCTAAAATGCGCTTAACCTCTGAAAACTGCACGTCGCCCTGCCCGAGATTACAAAAAATACCTTGGCCGCAGGCTTCATAAAAGCCGGTGCGTTTTGCAATCACATCTGCTTTGACCGCGGGGTCAATATCTTTGAAATGCATATATGAAATCCGATCGATATGCCGGCGCATAAACGCGATTGGGTCGAAACCCGCATAAGAGTGATGGCCGGTGTCAAAACAAATTTTTAAAATGCTCTCATCGATCTCGCTGAGAAGCCTTTCCAATTCGGGCTCAAAATCGATAAACCCGCCCGCATGCGCATGCATGCCCACGGTTAAGCCATACTCTTCAGCGCCTATTTTCGCGCAGGTCTCAATGCGGTCGCGATACAGGCTCCATTCTTGCTTTTCCATCTGCTCTGCTTCATCGGCGCGCCCAGCGGTTGGCGCGCGGCGCGGTGAAATCGAATCGATCAACACCAAATGTTTGGCGCCATGGGCGCTTAGGGCCTTGCAGGTGCGCAGCGTCCCGTCGAGCGTTTCCTCCCAGGCATTGGCATCGTGAAAAGGGCGAAAGACCACGCCGCCAATCAAAGTCAGATCATGCGCTTGCAGGGCTGGCCCCAAAATATCTGGGTTTTCTGGCATAAAGCCCACTGGGCCCAACTCGATCCCGCGATATCCTGCATCTGCGCAATCTTTCAACACGCTGCGCCAATCGGGATTTCTTGGATCATTTGCGAATTCGACACCCCAGGAACAGGGTGCATTGCCAATTTGAATGCTCATGGTCGTTGGCCTTTCTGGAATTGCAGGTTTTGTTGGCGGCGCAGAAAATCGTTTTGCAACCGGTTGCAGATTCAGTATCTATTGTTGCGAAACGGAGCAAGTGAGAAATATACCCTCAGCGTAAACAGAGTTTGATCTCATAAATATTGGTGTTAAGCCGCGCCTGAGGATGCGCGCCATAGGCGTTGTTATCGTTGAAGCGCGCGGGCGAAAAATGCCGTTTTAGGAAAAGTTGAAAGGGCCATGAATGGCAGATTTAAATCGGATAAAAACAAATAATTTTGTGATCATCGGCCGCGCAGGTATGGATTTTTACGCCGATCCTCCTGGGGCCAAAACAGAAGAAGCGGTACAGTTTGTTTCTGCGCTGGGCGGGTCATCTGCCAATATTGGGGTGGCGATTAACAAACATGGTGGACGCTCTGCCTTGGTCACCAGCGTGTCTGATGATGCGATCGGGCGCTATTGCTTGAATCAGCTTGACCATTATGGGATTGATCGGCGTCACGTAAAAACGGTTGGCGGCGAGGCGCGCAATTCGCTGGCGGTGATCGAAACCCGCATTGAAGACCATCAATCGGTGATTTATCGCAATGGAGCTGCAGATTTTGAAATGAACATCGCCGATGTTGAGGCGGTGGAATATGCGGCCTATAGCGCGTTGATTACCACCGGCACAGTATTCGCCGCAGAGCCTTCGCGCAGCGCCGCCTTTCGGGGCTTTGAACTGGCGCAGGCGGCTGGCTTGCCGCTAATTTTTGATGTTGATTACCGTCCTTACAGCTGGCCATCCGCTGCGGTGGCCTCTGAAACCTATTCGCGCGCCGCAGCGCTGTGCGATGTGGTGATCGGCAATGATGTTGAATTTGGCTTTATGGCGGGTCATTATGAAAAGGGTTTGGATAAAGCCCGCAGTCTGGCCCGCGAAGGGGCGCAGATCGTGATTTATAAAATGGGTGAAAAAGGCGCAATTACGATCACGCCTGAGCTTGAATTTCGAACCGGTATTTATCCGGTTGATGCGCTAAAACCCACTGGTGCGGGCGATTCCTTTATGGGAGGTTTTATCGCCTCGCTTGCCGCTGGCTATAGTTTGAAAGAGGCGGTGTTGCGCGGCTCGGCCTGCGCCTCGATCGTGGTGTCAAAAGTTGGCTGCGCCCCGGCGATGCCCAGCACCGAACAATTGGAAGAGTTTTTGCAGACCCATCCGGGCCCCGTTGAAATATAAAGGATTTCTCAATGCATTTTCCCCCTTATGACAATAAAAACCAGCCGATTGTGGATGTTGAAGACAGCCGCGTTCCGCTGAATTATTTCAACATTGTGAAGCTTAAAAAAGGCGAGGCGTTCAGCTATCAAGTGCCCGGCTATGAAACTTGTATCGCGCCGGCTACGGGCAGCGTTGATGTGGATGTTGAAGGGCAAGCCTATGCCGCTTTGGGTAATCGCGGCGTTGATGTTTGGGATGGAGAACCCGAAGGGCTTTACGTGCCGTCGGGCGCGAAGGCCACGTTTGTCTGCGTCTCAGATCAGAGCGAAGTGTTCATCGCGGGCGCAAAATATGATCAGGTGCTTGACCCGTTTGAGGTGCGTGCCGCGGATATTGATCTGGTTCAATACGGCTCGGATGATACGAAAACGCATCGCAAAATCAAACATATTTTGGGCCAGAAACAGCATGATAAAGTGGGGCGTTTGCTGGTCAGCGAATTGTTCACAGTGGGGCAGGGCGGCTGGTCTGGATTTCCCTCGCACAAGCATGACACCAACCGCTTGCCAGAAGAAACCCGTCATGACGAAACTTATAACTTCCGCTTTCGGCCCAATCACGGCTCGGGGCTGCAAATGTTGCAGCGCGAAGATAACAAACCGGGCGATGCCTATCATATTGTAGATGGATCGACGATTTGTATTGATAATGGCTATCACCCTTGCGCTGTTTTACCGGGTTATGAAATGTATTACTTTACCATTCTGGGTGGTCTGACGCAGCGCCCGTTGGTGCAATATTTCCAACCCACGCATGCCTATCAAGTGGAAACAATCCCTGGCATCAAAGACATGGTTGCTAAGTTCAAATGACCTTGGCAACGCTGAAAGAGGTATTACAACCTGCGCTATCAGGTGGCTATGCAGTTGCAGGTTTGGTGACCTTGGGATGGGAGGATATGCGCGCCTATGTGGCGGCCGCCGAAGCCGAAAACCTACCGGTGATTTTGCAGGCTGGCCCCTCTTGCCGGGCGCATACGCCGCTGCCGATTTTGGGAAAAATGTTCCGTCATTTGGCCGAAACGGCTGCGGTGCCCGTGGTGGCGCATCTTGATCATGGCTATACGTTTGAGGAATGCCAAGAGGCGCTGGATAGCGGTTTTACCTCGCTGATGTTTGACGGCTCGCGCAAGCCTTTGGCGCAGAATATCGATGAAACCGCTTCCATTGCGGCATTGGCGCATGCGGCAGGGATTTCTTGTGAAGGCGAGATCGGATTTGTGGGCTATTCGGGCGGAGAGAATTCTGCCGGTACCGATCCGGATGAAGCGGCGAAATTCGCCCGTGAAACGGGGGTGGATGCCATGGCGATTTCTGTTGGAAATGTTCATCTTCAGCAAGACAAAGAAGGCGGTTTGGACGAGCGACGCATCAGAGCGATTGAGGCTCTGACGGATTGCCCTTTGGTGATTCATGGCGGCTCGGGGGTGCCAATGGCGCAGCGCATGGCATTGGCGCAGGGCTCTCAGATTTGCAAATTTAATATTGGCACAGAATTGAGGATGGCGTTCGGATCTGCGCTGCGCGCGGCCGTTGCCGCCGATCCAGCGCGTTTTGACCGGGTGGCGATTTTAAAAGATACGCATGATCCGCTTGTCGCGGCGGCGCGGCAGGTGTTGCGCGGGTTCAAACCCGCCAGCCGTTAAAAGTTGAAAACCCCATTCTGCGGAGGCCGCGCCCTTTTTTTGCCGCAGCGGCGCGCTCTGTCTTGGATAATCGCTCCGGGGCCGAAGAGGGTGTGAAATATCAGGTCGGGTTTTGGGCGCAAAAAAACGCGCTGCTTTGCGGCTTGCGCAGAATCAAATTGATTTTTTGCGATGGCTTATGCTGCAGCATGCTGGGGATCATGAGCCGTAACTAAAGCGCTGCGTGCATCTGTTCTTCGCGGGGCGCATCTTAGCCGGTATATGCGTTTGCTGGGTAGATTGACCCTCGGCCTTTTGGATCGGCTTTGGACCGCTAGCCTATATCGATAAAAACATCGCCATTTTCCACTTTTACAGCATATGTTTTCAGATTCTGGCAGGCGGGGCTACGTTTTGCCTCGCCCGTGCGATAATCAAATTGGCCATTATGCATCGGGCATTCAATGAGATAATCCATCACCAGACCGTTTTCTAAATGGACGGCTTCATGCGTGCACAGCCCGTCTGTACAGAAAAACTCATCCCTATGGCTGCGATAAATCGCGTAGCTGTGATCGCCATTGTCAAAGCGGATCAGATCTTCGGTTTCTATATCATCGGTGGCGCAGGCGCGCAGCCAAGTGCTCATGCTGATTTTCCTTCGGTGTTCTTATCTTCATTCTGTTTCAATTTTGCCTTTGAGCTGCGGCGATGGGCGCGCTTGGGGCCTGCCCTTTTCGGCAGTCTTCTTGATTAGAATATGTTTGGATTTGTCGTTTTTTCAACAGTGTCGGGATGGTTTTGAGAAAAGCGGGTCGCGGCCAACGTTGGGTTGGGGCAGTCTGCAAGCGCAATCCGTTAAGTTTGCTAGCGCTCGCGCCGTGCCCAAAAAAAATCTTGCAATAATTTTGGAAGCGATTTTAATCTTGGAAGGTTGCCGCGCAAAATGCCGCTGCCATCTCTTATGGGCGTGGGGTGTCTACTGGACCCGCCCGGTGTTCGTTGAACACTAGAAACTCCTGAATAGGCTGCGCCGTAATTGGCCGCATAAGATAATTATCGATCCGGCTATGCCGGTGTTAAGGGAGAATGAAAATGAAAAAAGTTGGAATTGTTGGCATTGGGGATATGGGCAGTGGCTTGGCCAAAAACCTCATTAAAAACGGATTTTCAGTGATTGGTCTGGATTTGTTAGAGCATCGCAAAGTGGCCTTTGAAGCTATGGGCGGGCAATTGGCAAAGGATTTTGCAGAAATTGGTCGGGCCAGTGATGCGGTGTTTGTCATGGTGATGAATGGCACCCAAGCCAAAGAGATTATTCTGGGTGAAAATGGTTTGGTGGCCTCGATGGAAAAAGGTGGCACGATCCTGCTTACGGCGACGATCAAGCCAACCGAGGCCCGCGAAATTGGCGCTGCAATGGCCGGGTCGGGTATTGATTTGATCGACAGCCCCGTCTCGGGAGGGTTTCCAGGCGCGCAAGGGGGAAGCCTGACGTTAATGGCAGCCGCACCCGACGATATTCTGGCAAAAAACCGACGCGTGATGGAGGCTGTTTCCAAAACCATTCATCACGTGGGAAGTGACGTTGGCATGGGGCAAACCGTAAAAGCCTGTTTGCAATCGCTAATTGGTTCGATCTTTTCGGGCACGTTTGAAGCCGCTGCATTGGCGGCAAAAGCGGGTGTCAGCGGAGATGTTTTGTTTAATGTTGTATCCTCTTCTGGCGCGGGTTGCGGCATCACAAACACGGCGCTTGAAAACATCATCGATCGGAAATTTGAAGGCACTGGCAGCCATATAAACACCATGCATAAGGATTTAACGATCTCTTTAAATTTGGCCGAAGAACTTGAGGTGCCGCTCCATACAGCCTCAACGGCGATGCAAATTTTTCATGCGGGTAAATCGAAATATCCGAATGGAGATAATTGGGCCTGCACGCAGGTAATTGAAGAGATCATTGGGGCCGAGTTGCACCGCAATTTAGGAGGTAAATCATGAAATTGGGCGTTATTTGCGATGGTATCAGCCGAGATTTGACCCATGCGATAGATGTGATGGATGAGTTTGATCTCACATATGCGGAATTGCAATTTGTCGGCGATAAAGAAGTTGGCGATCATAGCGCGGCCGAAATTGCCGAAATAGACCAACTGCTGCGGGGGCGTGGCAAGCCGGTTTCTTGTTTATCGCGGCATATTTTTGCCGGCACCACATCGGCCAATCGGCCTGGCGATGCGCTGCATCAAAAGCATATGGATGCGCTTAAGCGGGTGATTGACATGGCGCATATTCTTGGGGCGCCCTTGGTGCGGATTATGAGCCAGAAGAAAGAACAAATTCTCTGGGGGCGCAATGGCGCTGAAAAATGGAACGTGGCGCATGGCGCCTGGGACACGATGGCCCCGATGATCGCGCCGGCGGTTGACTTGGCCAGAGCGGAAGGTGTGACGTTGGTGGTTGAAACGGGCAATGGCACAATGGTGAATTCAAATTATACGGCCCGAAAGCTGATCGACGAGCTGGATGCAAAAGATACGCTGAAAGTTTTGTGGGATCCTGGCAATAATTGTTGGTGTCATGAGCAGGCCTTCCCCGATGGCTATGAAGCGGTACGGGGCGGCTATCTCGGTCATGTGCATATCAAAGATGTTCTGGTTGACACGCCGCGTGCAACGCTTGAAGTGCGCAAGATGGGCACCGGGCAACTGGGCCCGATGTTTCAGCCAATGGCGGATGCGATGCGCGCAGATCATTATGATGGGGTGATCTCATTCGAAAGCGTTTTTCATCCCGGCAATGGCGATTTTGAGGATGGGTTTCGCCAATGCATCGGGCTGTTCAAAGAGATTTTTGGATAGGGTTTTAAGCCGGAGATAAGGGCCGCCGGCGCGGCGGCCCTATATGGCTTTGGCTAAGCCTCTACCGAATAGCCTGCGTTTTTCATCACGCGCAGCAGTTCTTGATGGCCCGTTTGGGCCATTTTAAGGGGCGGATTTTTGATCGGGTCTTGCTCGGCTTCTACGACAAACCAGCCTTCATAGCCATGGGCGGCAAGGCGTTGAACGATGGCGTCAAAATCCAAGCTGCCATCGCCGGGCACGGTAAAGGCGCCTTTGATCACCGCGTCCAAAAAGCTGTGCCGGCTGCGATCCAGCCCGGCGATCACATCCCCGCGTATATCTTTGGTATGCACATGGTTGATGCGGGCATGGTGCGTGTCGATCACCCGCAAAACATCTCCGCCGGCAAAAGCCATATGCCCGGCGTCAAAAAGCAGGGGCAAGGCGGCGCCGGAATGGGCCATCAGAAGATCCAATTCGGCCTCGGTTTCGATCGGAGCCGCCATATGATGGTGATAGCTCAACGGCATGCCCTGCGCGGCGCACCATTCGGCGAACACGGTCATTTTGCGCCCATATTCTTTGATCTGCGCCTCATCCAGCTTCAGTTTGCTGGCAAGCGGTGCAGATTGATCGCCTTGGATTGTACCCGCGGTTTCGCCATAAACAATACAGGGTGCCCCCATGGCTTTGAACAGCTCAAGTTGCGGGGCAATCCGGTCTTTCTCGGCTTCGATCTCGCCGCTCAGCAATAGCCCTGAGAACCAGCCCCCGCAGACCGAGATCCCGTAGCGCTCAAGAATGGGGCCCAAAACCGCAGGGTCCATTGGAAAACGCCGCCCGGTTTCCATGCCGCTATAGCCGGCTTCGCTGGCTTGGCGCAGGCATTCTTCCAGCGAAACATCATCGCTGAGCTCTTCTAAATCATCATTCCACCAAGCAATAGGGGCGATGCCAAGCTTTGCTTTCATTTGCTTATACTCCGATGCGTTGTTTGGCGCGGATCGCATCATGATCTTTGCGTGCTTCATTAACGCTGTCACGGGCAGAGATTTCGGGCACGCCGACATCCCAAGACGCATCCCCCGGGGTCCATTCATAAGCATCAGAGGGAATGGTCAAAACGGTGGTTTTGTCATTGGCTTGGGCCCATTTCATCGCTTCATCCAATTCACCCAGCGTTTCCACGCGGCGCCCATAAGCGCCCATGGCTTCGGCATGTTTGGCAAAATCAACCGAAAATGGCGCTTTCACGCGGCTGTCTTTGATCAGGTTGTTAAAGGAGGCTCCGCCTTTGTAATTCTGCAGGCGGTTGATGATCGCATACCCGCCATTATCGGGCACAATCACGATAATTTTATGCCCGCTCAGCACGGTGGAATAAATATCCGAATTCATCATCATATAGGTGCCATCACCGATAATCACGATAGGGGTGCGGTTTTCATCGGCCATTGCGGCGCCCCAACCCGCGGGGATTTCATAGCCCATGCACGAAAACCCAAATTCGGTATCTACCGTATTGGGGGCTTTGACGCGCCAGCATTTATTCACTTCACCCGGAGGGCCGCCAGCCGCGGTGATCACCAGATCTTCTGTTTTGGCATTGTCTTGCACCACTTTAATCACCTGCGCGTAGGAGGGTATATGCGCATTGCTGGGTTTTTGCAGCTCATCAATCAAGCTGTCCCATTTGGCCATTTCATCGCGGCCTTTCTCCATCCAAGTGCCAGGGGCCGACCAGTCGCCCAAAGCCGCATCCATTTCGCGCAGGCTTTCGCGGGCATCCCCGACCACCGAGATGGCGCGGTGTTTGGTGGCATCAAAGCGCGCTGCATTGATCGAAATGAATTGGGCATCGGCTTTAAAGCTGGTCCAAGACCCAGTGGTGAAATCTTGCAAACGGGTGCCTATCGCCACAATCACATCTGCCTCGGCGGCCATGGCATTGGCGGATGCTGATCCGGTTACGCCGATGCCCCCGACATAGGCGGGGTGCTCGTGCAGCACGGCACCTTTGCCGGCAATGGTTTCGCAAAGCGGAATGCCGCGGGCTTGCGCAAAATCACCCAACACCTCTTCAGCCAATGAATAGCGCACCCCGCCGCCCGAAATAATCAAAGGCTTTTTGGCGGCTTTGAGGGCTGCGATCGCCTTATCCAATTGCTGTAAATCGGGGCGCGCGCGCGGAATGTGATGCAGCGTGGGTTCAAAAAACGCGGCTGGATAGTCAAAAGCGATTTCCTGCGTGTCTTGGCACAGGCCGATAAAGGCCGGCCCGCAATCGGCTGGATCGAGCATTGCGGCAATCGCTTGTGGGAAGGATGAGATGATCTGCTCGGGATGCGTGATGCGATCCCAATAGCGGGTGACGGCTTTGAAGCTTTCATTCACGGTCAGGGTTGGATTGTTGAAATGCTCAACTTGTTGCAGCACCGGATCTGGGCGGCGGTTTGAGAATGTATCACCCGAAAGCAGCAGCACCGGTAGGCGGTTGGAATGGGCCACGCCGGCCGCAGTGACCATATTGGTGGCTCCGGGCCCCACAGAGGAGGTGGCGATCATCAATTGCCGCCGCCGTTTAGCCTTGGCATAGCCAATCGCAGCCAGCGCCATCGATTGCTCGTTTTGTCCGCGCCACGTTGGCAATTGATCCTGCACCGCTTCTAAAGCTTCGGCCAAACAGGTCACATTGCCATGCCCGAAAATTCCGAACACGCCGGCAAAGAGTGGCACGCGCTCGCCCTCAATCTCGGTGAATTGATTGCACAGATAGCGAATAACAGCCTGCGCCATCGTCAATCTGATTGTGTTTGCGGCCATGTTTTCTCTCCCAAAATGGTCAAAGTAACGCTATTTTACAGCGGGCTCAAAACAAGATGCCTGCAGGAAAATAGCGCGGTTCTGAATTGTAACTTGCGCTCTTTCGTTCCCATAGATACTAATTTTGCAACCGGTTGCAAAGCTTATTTCAAAGCGGGCCTTCCCCGCCTTTTTAAGAGACGCGCGCCATTCATTTCGGCCTGCATATGCAGCGATTGAAACAACAAAGAAAGACGGTGATGACGAAACATATTTTGGTTGCGGGAAAATTACATCCGTCTGCGCTGCGCGTGCTGGACAGCGCCGAAGGCGTTTCCTTCGATTACGTTCCTGACGCGGATCCCACCGCTTATTTGCCTTTGCTGCCCAAGGCGCAGGGATTGGTGCTGCGCACGCAAACTTTAAATGCGGCTCATATCGCAACCGCGCCTGATTTGCAGATCGTTTCCCGCCATGGTGTTGGCTATGATGCGGTTGACGTGCCGGCGTTAACCCAGCGCGGTATTCCTTTGGCGATTGTGGGAGATGTAAATTCGCGCACCGTTGCCGAACATGCGATGCTGCTGCTTTTGGCCGCCTCGCGCTGTTTGGTAAAATCGGTCACGGGGTTTCGCGCTGGCGATTGGGCGCAGCGTAATATGTTTGAACCGCGGGAGCTTTACGGCAAAACGCTTTTAATCGTTGGCTATGGGCGCATTGGGCGGCATTTGGCGCAAATGGCCAAGGCTTTTGGGGTGCATGTTCTGGCCTATGACCCTTATCTAGGCGCGGATCACTTTGCCGGTGCCGAACAGGTGGCTGATATTTCGACGGGTTTGAAACGGGCCGATTTGGTGTCGCTGCATATTCCAAAAGCGGATGGCCCAATATTGGGCGCGGCTGAATTGGCATTGTTGTCGGCGCATGCCGTGGTGGTTAACACGGCGCGCGGTGGTTTGATTGATGAGCCAGCCTTGGCGCAAGCTTTGAAAGAGGGTCGTTTGGGGGCTGCCGGTTTGGATGTGCTCGAGGTTGAGCCTCCCTCTTATGATCATCCTTTATTTGGCCTCGACAATGCGATTATCACGCCGCATGCGGCTGGTCTTACGGAAGAATGTGCCGAGCGGATGGGCATGGTTTCGGTGCAGAATGTTTTGGATTATTTCGCTGAAACGTTAAATCCGGATCTTGTGGTCAATGGTCCCTTTTAGGAGAATGCAATGAAGGTTGGTTTGATTGGATCAGGGTTTATGGGCAAAGCGCATGCGTTTGGCTTTGCCACCGCAGAGCGGGTTTTCGACCTGCCCGTCAGCTTTGAAATGGATATTCTGGCGGATGCCACGCTTGACTTGGCAGAAGCCGCGCGCGCGGCCTTTGGGTTTCAGCGGGCCACCGAGAATTGGCGCGATTTGATCAGCGACCCATCGATTGATATCGTGGATATTACGGCTCCCAACGCGCTTCATAAAGAAATGGCATTGGCCGCAATCGCTGCGGGAAAACACGTCTATTGCGAAAAGCCGTTGGCACCCTTGGCCTGCGACGCGTTGGAAATGGCGGAAGCTGCAGAGGCTGCAGGCGTTAAAACGCAAGTGGGGTTTAATTACCTAATGAATCCGATGCTTCGCTTGGCCCGTGAGATGATTCTAGCTGGCGAATTGGGTGAAATTTATTCGTACCGCGGCGTCCATGCCGAAGATTATATGTCGGATCCCGCTGGCCCCTATACGTTTCGTCATGATCCTGCCGGGGGCGGCGCCTTGGCAGATATTGGCAGTCACGCCTTGGCAACGGCTGAGTTTCTTCTGGGCCCGATCGCGCAAGTGATGGGCAATAGCCATATTTTGATTCCTGAACGCCGCGATGCCGCGGGGCAGAGGCGCAAAATCGAAGTAGATGATGTCACGCATGCATTTTTGCGCTTTGACAGCGGTATCACTGGCAGTGTTGAGGCAAATTGGTGCGCGACAGGGCGCAGTATGCAGCATGACTTTGAAGTTTATGGATCAAAAGGCGCGCTGCATTTCAGCCAGGAGCGGTTTAACGAGCTACATTTTTACAATGCCAATGACAAACCCGGACAACGTGGGTTTCGGCGCATCGAAGCAGGGCCGGCGCATCCCCCTTATGGGCAGTTTTGCGTCGCACCCGGGCATCAGATCGGGTTTAATGATTTGAAAGCGATTGAAATTGCAGGATATGCCGAGGCGCTTGCCGGGCAAGCCGCCGAGCCGTTCAACTTTCGCGCCGGTTGGCGGGTGCAACGCCTCGTGGAGGCGATTCAGCAGGCCGCGGCGCAGCAACAATGGATTGATACGGCGCCCTAAGCGCCGGATTAAGGCAGAATGAAAGGCAGGAAAGCCATGAGCAAATTGCATATCAAACCCACGGGGCGCCGTGGGAAGGTGTTTGATGTCACGCCCGAATCTGCAGGATGGTCCTATGTGGGCTTTGGGCTTTATCACTTAACAGCCGGGGATAAGGTGGCCGAACAAACCGCGGGCAATGAAGCGATCCTCGTGGTGGTTGAAGGCAAGGTTTCTTTGCAAGCTTGCGGGCAGGATTTTGGCGAAATGGGGGATCGGATGTCGGTGTTTGAACGCACGCCGCCGCATGCGCTTTACGTGCCCCAAAACGAGGAGTGGAGTGCAGTTGCAAGCACAGATTGCGTGCTGGCTGTCTGCACCGCGCCGGGAACCGGCACTTATCCCGCCGCCCGTTTGGGCCCCGAGGGGATCGATACCATGCCGCGCGGGGCTGGGGCCAATACCCGCTATGTGAACAATATTGCCATGGAAGGGCGCGATGTGGCCAGCAGCCTTTTGGTGACCGAAGTCTTCACGCCGCAGGGCAATTGGTCATCATACCCATCGCATCGCCATGATGTCGATAATTTTCCTGAAATCACTTATCTTGAGGAAACCTATTATCACCGGTTAAACCCGTCTCAGGGGTTTGGTGTGCAGCGCGTTTATACCGAAGATGGCAGTTTAGACGAAACCATGGCGGTAAAAGACGGGGATGTGGTTTTAGTGCCCAAAGGCCACCATCCTTGCGGTGCGCCCTATGGCTATGAGATGTATTACCTGAATGTGATGGCGGGCCCGCTGCGCAAGTGGCGTTTTCAAAATGATCCGGATCATGATTGGATTTATCAGCGCGATTCGGCGAAATAGGAAGCTTATATGTCTGCTCAAATACCTCAGAAATTCGGATCTATGCCCCGTCGTTTGCGTTTGGGCATGGTGGGCGGCGGCGCGGGTCTTATCGGGGAGGTGCATGCTAACGGGGCGCGGCTGTCAAACCGCTGGGAGCTGGTTGCTGGGGCGCTTTCGTCCAATGCAGAGCGCGCAAAAGCGGCTGGTAAGGCGTGGTTTTTGGCAGCAGATCGCTGTTATGAAAGCTATCAAGAGATGGCGCGTGCAGAAGCGCAACGCGCAGATGGCATTGATGCTGTAGCGATCGTAACGCCCAATCACTTGCACGCACCCGTGGCTTTGGAATTCATGGCGCGGGGTATTGATGTGATCAGCGATAAGCCCGTAACGGCGCGGCTTGATGAGTTGGGGCCCTTGGTCGCCGCGCAAGAAAAGTCAAAAGTGTTTTTCGGGATAACTTATGCCTATGCCAGCCATCCTATGCTGCGCCAGGCGCGCGAGATGGTGCGGGCGGGTGAGCTGGGCGATTTGCGGCAAATTCACGTAGAATATTTTCAGGATTGGGCGATAGATTTAACCGATCAGGCGGAGGAGATCCCCTGGCGCTTGGATCCGGCGCAAACGGGCAGCAGCTTTACGGTTGCCGATATTGGCACCCATGCCGAGCATTTGGCCTGCTTTGCCAGCGGTCTGCAGATCGAGGCGCTGCGCGCTGATTTTCATGTGACCGGCGCGGCAAAGTCGCTGGAAGATACCGCCTTTATGCAATTGCGCTTTGAAGGCGGGGTGCCGGGAACTTTGATGGTCAGCCAAGCGATGGCGGGCAGCCAATGCGGGTTGCGCTTGCGTCTTTGCGGTTCTAAGGCCAGCCTTGACTGGTGTCAGGAAACCCCTGAAAGCTTGTCCTACCGGGCGGTTGGCCAGCCAGAAAAAATATTAACCCGCGGCCATGGGGCGGGCATTTATCCGCCCGTTGAAAATCTGCTGCGCATGCCGCGTGGGCACCCCGAAGCACTGAGCGATGCTTGGGCCAATTTATATTTGGAATTTGCGATCGCAATTGATGCGCGTCGCCGCGGGGTAACCTTGCCAGAAAACCTGATTGCGCCACCAAATTTATCGGATGGCAAACGCGGTATGGAATTCGTCGAGGCCGCCGTCCGCTCGGCTCAAACCGGCGCTTGGGTTTCTTTTTAGGCTTAGAGCAGCGCCCGCCATCGAATCCCTTTGCGCCTGCCAGCATGGTGCATCATTCGGCGGCTTCGATCAGCCAGTCGCGGGTCAGCGCTGCCTTTTCTGAAAGCGGGCGCAGGTTGGACCAGACCAGATAAAACCCCATGCCTGTATGCCAGGCCCATTCTGATTGTGCTTCCAGTAGGTCGGCATTGATCAATGCCCGCGTAACGTGTCGCCAGCCAAAGGCAAAGCCTTCGCCGGCCATCGCCGCTTGCAGCACCAAAGCATAATCATTCAAGCGCAACCCGCCGGTTAAGGTTGGAATTTGGATATTGAAGGCGGCAAAATATTGCGCCCAACCGGGTCGCTCACGGATCGGTTCCTCGAGGTGAATAAGCGGTTGCATGGCCAGCTCTGAGAGGTGTTTCAAGGGTTGAGCTGCCTGCATCACGCTGGGGGCTGCGATTGGAAAAATAACTTCCTGCGCCAGCAAATAGCTGTTGCAACCAGCCCAGGTTCCATTGCCACGGCGTATCGCCAGACTGATCCCTTCCCCATCGATATCGGGCTCGCGATCCGAGGTTTGCAGGCGTAGATCGATCAATGGATGGGCCTGATGAAATGCGCTAAGCTGGGGTACCATCCAATAATTTGCAAAAGCGGTTGAGGCGCTGAGCGTCACGTAATCTCGTTGACCTTGGGCGCTCAGATTGCGCGCGCTCTCCAAAATACGCTCAAACCCGGCAGCGACATCACGAAACAGATGTTTGCCCGCCGGGGTCAAAGTGACCTGCCGATGCTGTCGGTGAAATAAGGTTACGCCTAAGGCTGCCTCGAGTTGCCGGATCGCGGTGCTAATCGCAGGTTGCGAGACGTTCAGCTCAGATCCGGCCTTGGTAAATGATCGACAACGCGCGGCGGATTCAAACACCAGTAAATGGCGGGGTGAGGCGGTAAGTTTCCAGAGCTCTTGCATAATTTCAAATTATCCAAATCATTACATTTTTCAACCATTACAGCGCTTCTTTTTAATTCTATATTTTGTGAAACTATATGAAGGATCCCAGAATGGCCCGCCGCACCCGTTTTAAGAACCGGCGTGATGACGCCGCGGTTGCGTCGGTTGCGGCCGCCTATGTGAAACGGGATTTGCCTTTTTTTGATCCTTTAAATCCGGATGTGGTTGCCGGCTTAGAAGCCCAGGTGGATTGGATATTGCAAGAGGTGGGGATTGCGTTTCGCGATGATCCCAAGGCGCTTGAGATTTGGCGCAAAGCAGGGGTTAAGCCGGAGGGGGATCTGATCAAGGCGCCTGCAGATTGGATCCGCGCGCTATGCCGCAAAGCACCAAGCGAGTTTACCCAGCGGGCACGCAACCCTGAACGGTCGGTGCGCATTGGCGGCGCGCATCAGGTATTTGCCCCGATTTATGGCGCGCCATTCGTACGCGATCTCAAACAGGGCCGCCGCTATGGCGATTTGGACAGTTTTACAAAGCTGGTCAAATTGGTGCAGATGCTTCCAAGCTTGCATCATTCTGGATTG
>Ga0255783_10000508_pt1 | contig 45347 bp, 42 predicted proteins | sample 011ome_22_FD_179981 | JGI IMG/M metagenome (GOLD analysis project Ga0255783, IMG submission 179981) | Coastal salt marsh microbial communities from the Groves Creek Marsh, Skidaway Island, Georgia - 011507BT metaG (version 2) | ecosystem: Environmental > Aquatic > Marine > Intertidal zone >... | reverse complement strand
CGCGGGTAATTTCACCCTGTCATTTGATGGCTGGCCGGGCAGCGAACATCTGGCTTTTGATATGAGCGCATCGCAGCTACAAACGGCTGACATAAGTGGCTATATCGAAAAGTTACCAGCGGCGTTAAGCCAGATTGGTAATCTATCAGGGCATCTTGGCCTTGAGATGAAAGACGGCCAAGTGACCAAGCTGAACGCTGATGTGGCGCTTCAAGATGGTACGTTAGGCATCCCCGGCGTTGGCCGTGATGCAGCGTTTGACACGGCTGAGCTGGTATTTTCCTACATTTTATCAAGCGATAGCTTAACCATCAGCAAGGCGGCGTTAAATTTTGCCGATGAACGGCGATTATCCTTTGATGGCATGGTAAGGCGGTTTCATCAGCCATCAGCTGCGGTAAAAGGGGTCATTGAAGCCAATAATCTACCTTTGGAATCACTGTTTGGTGTCTGGCCGGAAACGGTCGCACCAGATTTAAAACAATCACTGAAACAGCGTTTCAATGCCGGCCAATTCAAAGTAGTCAAGGCCGAGTTTGATGGTGAATACAGATCCCAAACAAGCGCCTTGCAGCTATCTGGTCTGACACTGGAAAGCCAGTTTTCTGGCGTTCGTGCAAATCTTTCCAGAGGCCAATATCAACGCATTGTCTCGACCGTTAGCGGTGCGCTCGGCATGAAAATTGGTGACGGTGGCAGGGTTGAGAATGTCGTTGTTGATCTTGACATGAAAGATGGGTCGATACTGCTTGCCGATTACGGCGGTTCGGTCAGTTTGCCATCGGGCCAGTTAAAATCTGTGCTTCGCGGTAATGTCGTCACCCTTGAAAATTTGGCGTTTGATTTGGCGAATGCTGGAAAATTTGATGTTGGTGGTACGCTTGAGATTGGCGATGATTGGTCACTTCGCGACTTAGAGCTTTCGCTCAATGTGCCTGATATGGATGCAGTCTTGTTTTCTGCTATTTGGCCGCGCTGGGCAGCGCCAAATACACGCACATGGATCAGCCAGAATATTCCGTCAGGCCGTATTCATCAGGCAAAACTATTGCTTGCCGCCGATCTTGGCGCGCCTGAAGGCGTGCGTAAGGTCTATGATGTCGAGGGCGATCTGAAATTACGCAATGCAGGCCTGATCTGGGCACGCGGTGCCACCCCTTTCTCGAATGTTGACGCCGACCTTTACTGGGATAACGATCGTTTTACCGCGAGTATTTTAAAGGGCCGTATCAACGATGTTGCGGTGCAGCGGGGACGGGTTGTTATTGAACCAGTGCTTGAAAATATTTCGAAAGATGCAGTGATTAGCTTGAATGCCAAAGGTGGAGCCAGCACCGTTATGACGCTGGCTCGTGAAGCGGGTCTTGCCAAATATGGCAGCTTTGATTTCAGTCAAATCCAAGCCGATGGCGAGGCAGAATTTTCCATGGAGGCAGCTGTGCCACTGGGCCGACCCTCAAATCTGGCAAGTCGGATTCAGCTACTTGATGCCACTATCAGCAATGGCTCGATCCAGAATTTGCCAAATCAGATGAATGTTGAGGATGCGGAACTTGTGATAAATATTTCGCCAAACAACAGTCAGGTCAGCGGTACTGCGGTTGTTTATGGCGCGCCAAGCGAATTCAACCTCGCCATAGATCACCAGAAAAATCATGTCAATCTGTTAGGGCAAACGCCGCCATCACCATTCCTTGCTGCAGCGATGGCAAAACTGTTTGACGTTGATATTGGCGGTGCGATTGGCGGTAAAATTGCCTATTCAGGTGATCCATCGATGGGCGAGGCAAAAATCGGGCTGACCGTCGATCTTGGGAATGCCTCAATCAATCTACCGGAACTGGACTGGGCAAAATTGCCGGCCGAGGATGGACGCGCAACGTTTATGATTACGCTGCGTGGTGGTCAAATTGCATCATTGCAAAATCTTGATATGGCAGCTGGCAGCCTGTCGGCACAAGGGCAGGTAATATTCGGCTCAACTGGTCAGGTGCAGGCAGCGTTGTTTGATCGTGTTGCCTGGCCGGGCAATGATATTCGCGATCTAATCATTGAACGCAACGGACAGGATTTGTGGAAAGTCGGCGCGACGGCAAGACTTGTGAACCTAGTGCCGCTTCGCCGGAACGAGGGGGTCAGCGGGGGCAGGTCGCTGATTTTCGATTTTACCGCTGATCAGATCGTTGTTGATAATGCGATCAGCCTGTCTGGCCAGCTATCTGGTAGGCGGGGCGGTGATGGCGTCGGAACAGCCAATTTTCTGGGCACAATGCTTGCTCATGACAAGCCATTGATTACCCAAGCAAATTTGATCATGCAGTTTGGCGCGGGCGCCGAGCAGATTAAAGGAACCGGTCTTATCGGTGGTGGCGAGGTTGAATTATCGTTTGATGGACAGGTTGACGCCGGGCCTGAGCTGGAGATTCTTTCCGACAATGCGGGCCGGGTGCTGTCTGGATTGGGTGTTACTGATGTGGTTCGCGGCGGCAAGATGCGTCTCAAAAACACATTTAACACTGATGGTTTCAAATCTTACAATACCGAAATTGACCTTGTGAAATTCCGAGTTGTTGAAGCGCCGCGGGCATTACGTGCATTCTCTGTTCTCAGTCTTGCCGGTCTTTATTCGCTTGTTCAAGGGGACGGAACGGCCTTTCGAAAGGGCCAAGCCATTCTTGAAACGCGCGGGCCAGAGGTCAAAATTGTGAAGATGCGCGCGAGTGGTGAGGCAGTCGGGGTCACGATGCTTGGCCGTTATAATCGCGTCAGCAAAAAGGTTGATGTAAGCGGTAACTTGGTGCCGGTAAATCAAATCAGCAAAATTCTGGGTGATTTGCCTATCTTGGGTGGGCTTATCACTGGTGCTGACAAAAGCGGGGTGTTTGTAACTCAATTTAAGGTCACCGGTACATCCGATGATCTGAAAACGTTGGTCGATCCCGTAACGTCAGTGACCCCGGGTGTTTTGCGTGACCTGTTTTCGCCAAACTGGCTAAATCGTGAGGAAGAGCGCCTATTTGGTAATGATAACCCTAGCGCAAATCCGGCGCAGTAGTCGGCGATCAGAATAGGCCTTTTTGCGGATCACGTAATCGTGGCGAAAGACGCTGATTTTAGGACGCTAGGACCAGCAGGGCGTGACGCTTCTTACCGGCGGAAATTTTTGCCCTACCATCATTGAAATCTGCAAGGCTTAGTGCTGCGTCTTCATCGGTGATCGGCTGGTCGTTCACCCGTGCGCCGCCGCCTCTGATCAACCGTCTGGCCTCGCCGTTAGATTTGGCAAACCCAACCATGTTTAACGCCGAGATAACGCTGAGGTTGGCGGCATCATCATTGCTGATGGTAACTTGATGCAATCCATCGCCCATGCCTTTGTCGCCAAATGTGGTTTGCGCTGTGGCCTTGGCATTTTCAGCCGCCATGGCGCCGTGGCAAAGCCGCGTTGCTTCATCGGCAAGAATAATTTTTGCCTCATTGATATCCGCACCTTCAAGCGCGCCAAGCCGGCGGACTTCATCCATGGGCAATTCGGTAAACAGGCCAAGGAAGCGCTCAACGTCCGAATCTTCAGTGTTGCGCCAGAATTGCCAGAAATCAAAACTTGACAGCTTGCCGTCATTCAACCAGATCGCGCCATTGGCCGATTTGCCCATCTTGGCACCTGACGATGTGGTGATCAGCGGCGAGGTCAGGCCATAGATTTCCTGCCCGTCGACGCGGCGCGTTAAATCAATGCCGGTGACAATATTGCCCCATTGATCGGATCCGCCCATCTGCAGTTGACAGCCGTAACGACGACGCAGTTCAAGAAAATCATAGGCCTGTAAAATCGCATAATTAAATTCTAGGAACGATAATGGCTGTTCGCGTTCAAGGCGCAGCTTTACCGACTCCATGCCCATCATGCGGTTAATCGAAAAATGCGGCCCATAATCGCGCAGGAACCGGATATAGTGAAGGCTGTCCAGCCAATCGGCATTATCGACCATCAATGCGTCGGAAGGGCCGTCACCAAAGTTTAGGTATTTTTCAAAGACGCTTTTAATACCGTTTTTATTAACCTCGATATCCTGATCAGATAATAGCGGGCGCGCCGTGTCTTTACCTGACGGGTCGCCAACCTTGGTGGTCCCGCCGCCCATAACAACAATAGGTTTATGGCCGCATTGCTGCAGAATACGAAGCATCATTATCTGCACAAGCGAGCCAACATGGAGACTGTCAGCAGTGCAGTCAAAGCCGATATAGGTCGGAATGCTATGTTCGGCTGCCAGCGCGTCAAGCGCCTCAATATCAGTGGCCTGATGAATGTAGCCACGTTCGCTAAATTGCCGGATTAAGCTAGATTTATAGTTCATATTCGATCCAGATTATGAAAATTTCAAGACCAGCGCAGAGTAGACATCGATAGAATAGACACCATTATAAACATTAGGCGCTGGTATTTGGTCTTACAATTAGGCCAGCGGATCAAAATCCGGCTCGACCAGCGCCGTGTCAAGATAGGTGCCAACGCGTTCGATCATCTGATCAAGATGGTTGGTGAAAAAATGATTGGCGCCAGGCACAAAATCAATATCAATTTTTACACCCTTTTGGATGGATAGCCGATCGACGAGCTTGTGCACTGCATCTGGCGGTACTTGCTCGTCCTGTTCACCGTGAACGATCAGACCGGATGCCGGGCAGGGTGCCAGAAATGAAAAATCATGAGTTAGGGCTGGCGGCGTTACGGAAATAAAGCCCCTGATTTCCGGGCGGCGCATCATCAGTTGCATACCAATCCACGCACCAAAGGAAAATCCGGCAATCCAGCATTGGCGTGACGCTGGATTTTGCGCCTGCAACCAATCCATTGCGGTGGCGGCATCGGATAATTCGCCTTCGCCATTGTCATATTCGCCCTGCGAACGGCCGACACCCCGAAAATTAAACCGAAATACAGCAAAGCCGCGCGCCTGAAAATGCTTGTACAGCGAATAGGTGACGCGATTGTTCATGGTACCGCCCTTATCGGGCTCTGGATGAAGAATTAGCGCGGTTGGTGCATCTGGCACCTCACTCGGCATATAGCGACATTCCAACCGACCGTCTGGGCCGTTAATGATGACCTCGGGCATATCTTTTTCCGTTCAACTTGCACTATCGTAAACACGGCTTATATCTTAATATGTGGGTCGCGCCAAGCGAGGTTTATCATCTAAATGCCTGCCCATGCGTGATTTGTGTATTTGCGAGTGGAGGAAAACTGCTCGCTGCCGACGATCTTGGCGATAAAGTGGATCGCCAAACCAGTTTTCCCGACAAAGCCAATATTGGACTAAAACTTATGTTTGCAAATTTACGCCGTGACCTAGATGCCATTATGGAACGTGATCCAGCTGCCAGTAATCGTCTGGCGGCGGTATTTCTTTATCCAAGTTTCCAAGTCATGCTGGCCTATCGCTTGTCGCATAAACTATGGAAAATGCGGCTCCGGTTTATTGCGCGGCTGATCATGCAGGTTGCGCGGGTGCTGACGGGTATTGAAATTCATCCGGGCGCAAGAATTGGCCCGGGTTTTTTCGTTGACCATGGTATGGGAACCGTTATCGGGGAAACCGCTGAAATTGGCCGTGATGTGACGCTGTATCACGATGTGACACTTGGCGGGGTTATGCCAGCAATCGATTCCGAAAAGCAGCGCGACGCCAAACGGCACCCGACCTTGGGTGATTACGTAATTGTTGGTGCCGGTGCGCAAATCCTTGGGCCGATTACCGTTCACCGCTGTGCGCGGGTTGGTGGTAACTCGGTAGTAACAAAGGATGTGCCAGAGGCGGCAACAGTTGTCGGGGTGCCCGCACGCCAGATGAGTAAGACGTCGGCGAAGACGGATGTTGATGCCGGCTTCATGGCCTATGCGGTGAATTCTGGTCTTGATCTTGATCCGCGTGAGCGCACGATCCGCGCCCTTGTTGATGAGGTGCAAAGCCAGCGCGCCCGTTTAGAGGATCTCGAAGCACAATTGGCGCGCGCTGCGACGCCGGCTGCCGCAAAAAAAGCAGCTGTCAAAACCAAACCGAAATCGATCAGCTAGCCATAGGTTGAGAGACGGTCATTTGTGATGCGCAAAACGCCAATCTATCTCGATAATAACGCAACGACGCCGCTTCGCGCCGGTGCGGTTGTGGCGATGAATGAGGCGATGGGGCCGCCGGCAAACCCGTCATCGGTTCACAGCTTTGGCCGCAATGCCAGATTGATTGTTGAAAAAGCCCGCGAGGCGGTTGCGATGCTGGCCGGGTGCCGTTCGGCCGATGTGGTGTTTACCAGTGGCGGTACCGAGGCGAATAATCTTGTTCTCGCGCAGTATAATCATGTGATTACCAGCACCATTGAACATGATTCCGTGCGTCATGCACATGATCATTGTCACCAGATTGCGGTTGATCATAACGGGGTGGTTGATCTTGATGCGCTGGCAGCTGCCATCGCGCATATTGACGATGCCATAAGGCCAAATACGCTGATTTCGGTCATGTCGGCCAATAACGAAACCGGGGTTATTCAGCCCATCGCCGCGATTGCCGATATGGCGCGCCGCGCCAATATCGCCTTTCATAGCGATATGGTGCAGATGTTTGGCAAGCGCCATATTGAGTTTACCGCGTCTAACATCAGCTATGCCAGTCTTTCGGCGCATAAGATTGGTGGGCCTGCCGGTGTTGGCGCGTTACTGGTGCGCCCGGGAAGCCGGTTATCCAGCCTGCTTCGTGGCGGCGGTCAGGAACAGGGGCGGCGGGCTGGAACCGAAAACCTTGTTGGTATTGCTGGTTTTGGCGGTGCGGCAGACGAGGCGCTTGGCGATATTGGCCATTACCAGAAAATGGAAAAATGGCGTGATGATTTTGAGGCGCGTATGCTTGCCGAACGCGGCGGTATTCAGGTTTTTGGGCAGGGTGCGCCACGGCTTGGTAATACCAGTTCAATAGCCGCAGCAGGTAAATCGGCCGAAACAATGGTGATGGCGTTTGATATTGCCGGCGTTGCAATCAGTGCTGGTGCCGCCTGCTCTTCGGGCAAGGTCAAATCCAGTCATGTTTTGGAGTCGATGGGGGCAGGGCCGCGTGCTGGCGAGGCTATTCGCATATCTGGCGGCTGGGCAACTTGTAAAAACGACTTTGAAACGCTTGCAGATGTGTTTTTGCAACTGTACAAGCAACCCGCATAGTCGGGCTTGGCAGGGTCACAATGGCCACCTTATAGCTGGCACGAATGCAGAAAATCGATGATGATCGACGAAATAAGGAGTCGTCTAAAATGCCGAATATCATTTTCACCAAGCCAGATGGCTCGGAACATAATGTGACTGTCGATAATGGCGTCACCGTAATGGAAGCGGGACGCGATGCCGGACTGGGCATCGAGGGCACTTGTGGTGGCTGTTTGTCATGTGCGACTTGTCATGTCATTGTTGATGCTGACTGGTTTGCCAAAACCGGTGCGCCCGGCGAAGATGAAATGGATATGCTCGATCTGGCATTTGGTCTTGCCCAAACATCGAGACTTGGTTGTCAGATTGAAATGTCAGATGCGCTTGATGGTTTGCGCGTTACAATTCCTGAGGATATGTAGAACTGATCATGGCGGTTCAGGCGGCAGAAAATAAGACGAAGGACGGCATTGCGGCTGGTCTGAACGCGCTTGGGTTTGCTAAGCCGCCTGCCGAAACTAGAGTCGTTGTCGCCATGTCGGGTGGGGTTGACTCATCCGTAACGGCTGCTTTGCTGCATGAACAGGGCTTTGATGTGATTGGCATTACGTTGCAGCTTTATGATCATGGCGTCGCGGTTCAGGCAAAAGGCGCGTGCTGCGCAGGGGTTGATATCCATGATGCGCGTACAGTTGCGGCGCGCCTTGGCATTCCGCATTATGTGCTTGATTATGAAAGCCGCTTCCATGATCAGGTCATGCAGGATTTCGCCGATAGCTATCTTCGCGGTGAAACGCCGATCCCTTGTGTGCGCTGTAACCAGACGGTGAAATTTACCGATTTGCTGAAAACGGCGCGTGATCTTGAGGCTGATTGTCTTGCCACTGGCCATTATGTGCAACGGGTGGATGGCGGTAACGGTCCACGCCTTTTGCGCGGTGCTGATCCGGCCAAGGATCAATCCTACTTTTTGTTTGCCACGACGACTGAACAGCTGGATTACCTGCGGTTTCCGCTTGGTGGGTTTGATAAGGATGAAACCCGCAATTTGGCGCGGAAATTTGGTCTTGCCGTCTCGGAAAAGCCCGATAGTCAGGATATCTGCTTTGTGCCAAATGGGCGTTATGGCGATGTTGTGCGCCGGTTGCGGCCGGGCGCGGTTGATGCGGGTGACATCGTACATATTGATGGCACTGTGCTTGGCCGTCACAACGGGGTGATTGATTACACGATCGGCCAACGCCGCGGCCTAGGTATTGGCGGGCGCGCGGGTGCTGATGAGGCTGAAGGCCCGCTTTATGTTGTGGCGATTAATGCCGAGGCCAATCAGGTCGTCGTCGGCCCGCAAAAGGCGCTTGCTTGCGCTGAGGTGCATCTTGGCGAGGTGAATTGGATCAATGGGGCGCCGGCTGATGATAAGGCGGTGCTGGCGCGGTTGCGAAATACTGCGCCTGCCATGCCAGCGCGGGTATTTTGCAGCGATGACGGCACGGTTGTGGTTCGCCTTGATGATGCGCAATTTGGCATTGCTGCCGGGCAGGCTGCTGCGCTTTATGATGGCGATAATCCAGACCAACTGCTTGGTGGCGGCTGGATCGCACACGCGCCGCTGATTGCGGGCTTTAATCAGGGCCAGTAATCGATCGGGGCCAGTAGTCGCTGCATCATCAGCCCCCTAAATTATCCTGATTTTTTTGGTGGGCGTGGGTCTTACGCCTAACATTTTTCGCCCTAATGCCGTTTTTATCGGCGTGATGATGAATGACCTTTTGCAAATTCAAAAAGATTTGGGTGCGCCGCCGCGTGAATCCCGCCGGCACCGTGCGTCCGATGATGACATGGAAACAAACGAAGACGGCTATGATCCAAAAGATTGGCTTGCTATGCCGGTGAACCATTGCCGTTATCACAAGGGGTATACGACCAATCACTGGTTAAGTGTGTTTCGAGCGATTAATGCAACCGGCTAGCCTTGCAATTGACGAAACCTCTCTCAAAGTCGATTAGCCCAAAGTAGATTGGTGACCATTCAAAAGCTGGCTCTTAAGATAATTGTCATGCAGTATGGGCATTAAGAGCTTGGCAGAGCTTTTGCAATCCCATCACAAAATTCAACGAGGATACAGTTAATCTAAATTATTTGAGGGTAAGCGTTGATGGGGCAGCAGGTCTCGGTTACGAAATTAAAAGAACAGATTGAAGCGGCAAAACGCGATCTTGCGCAAATGCAGCCGGTAATCCTGTCTGTAGATTTTGATGATCAGCAAGCCAAAGACCCTGCCGCTTTGCGCGGTATCGATACAGCTGCAAGTCCAGCTATTGCTGGGCAAGCCCCAATGACAAATGACAATGCTATTTTAAGCGCAGTCCCGCCGCTTGATGGTACCGGTAATGACGGTCAAATTCGGGACAGTGATCAAAGCCGTCTCCGCCCAGCCGATGCTGGTTTTCAATTTTTTCATCGTAGCAAGACAGCTGACCCTTCAAGCCAATCAGTGCGTGATGATCTGCCGAATGGGGATATGCGCCAGCGCCTCGATAGGCTGGAGGCCGAAATTGCGCAAAACCGTAAACATATCCATGAATTGATTAAATTACTCTCATCCCTCGATATGTCCGCCTTAGCGGCAAAAAAATTACCATCACAAAAACGGTTTCAGCGTCGCCATAGCTATTGGCTGTTGATTGCAATGCTAGTGTTTGGCTGGTTTATCCTCAGCCCAGCGGGCCATGATTTAGTCACTTATCTCTTTATGATGCAGTAAGTTTATCCACAGCCTTAATCTGCCACTAAGCTACCGCTTATGTTGACAAAAACATTGGATTAACCTAACTTATCCACAGTTATTTTATTGTGTTAAGGTGAAGTTTACCCGATGGCATCCCACCCAAATTTATCAACAGCACCGCGCCAGTTATCGTTGGACCTTGATGATATGCCATCTTCTGAAACCGGAAACGCGGGCGTAAAACGGTCGGTCGTTTTTCCGAAAAACATCCAGATTTATAGCGTGCCAGATTTTCAGCGGCGGGTCTCACAACTGTTTGAACCGCTGAATATCAATATTGAATTCAGGGTGACGCGGCAAAACCGGCTGGAAATGTGCTGGTCATTCCCGCAAGAGGCTGTTCAGTATGATCATCGTGATGCACGCCAGAAAACGGCGCTCTCACCCGAGGAAAACGCAGCTTTTGAAACGTTAGTTTTGTCGTTTGCTGGCGCCAGCCACTAGATATCAAAATGGTGTGATGCCAACCCCGACATGTAATCCCGACAGGTAATGTTGGTGATATGAGTTGTTGGCGATATCAGGTGCCGCTAAGCACAAATTTTATAAAATGCAAATCGGTAATGGCTGAGGGGGCGGTTGGGGTCTGCCCATCGACCACAAGCCGCACCTCGCTCAATAAAGCCTTTGCCAGCTTGTTGCGTTTTGCGACGGTATTAACATCATCAAGCGTCTGCTCTGACAGTTTAAAATTGATCGCTGACCGCATTTTTGGATTGAAGGTTTCCAATTGCTTCATAACTTTTTCGCTGGCCAACGTATTCCCATAAGTGGCGATAGCAATTTCAACGGTAAGCAACCCCTTGCCATTTGACAGATTGGCAACAAATGGCAGCGGAAAGCTGTAATAGCTGTAGCGCGCGAAATCAAAGGTACCATCTGGCAGCATCGTCGCATCTTCCGGCACTGCTGGTGCCGCATCATCGCCGTTACCTGCACCGGCTTTATCGGCGTCGGCCTTGGCTTTTGCATTTTTCATGATGGTGTATATGTCATCCGGGCGAGGCTCGGGCGTGGTCAGCGTCATATAGCCGATCATGAACAAGACCAGTACCAACGAGATGCAGCTACCGATCATCAGCGGTAAAAAAAGCCGGTGCTGACTTCCTGATTTTGATTTTGCGATACTGTCTTCAGCCATAAACTCAGTCCAATCTAGCCACTAAAGCTTTGGAGGATTTTGAAAATCCATCCTGCAAGGGTTAGGCTTGATACATCGAAATTCTCAGTTGCAACGAAATAGACAAGACCGATCACAAGCCCGGCCAGCACGGCTGCAACGATCATGATGCTCGGTTTGAAATGGTGGCGGCGCGGGGTGGCGGCATCTGCAATAGGCGTTTTCGCAGCCTGATTTGACGGGTCTTGAAAGCGCGAAACCTCGCGAATTTTTTGCAGCAATATGTGCAGGTCGCGCTGGTTTTCAGCCAATTTTGCCTCGAGCCGGGCAATGCGTTCATCCAAGGCGGCGGCGCTGCTCATCGGCGGTGTTATGCCAGCTGCTGATTGATCGGTGTTTTGCGTGGCGCCAATGCCGGATTGACCGTGTGTGCCGCGGGCATTCTGGCTGGTTTCAGCGTTATTCGCTTTGATGTTTGGCCCCATATTTGGTTCATGCATTGAGGTGGCAGTGTCGTCGGCCTTTGGCTGGGGCGCCGTTGGCTGGGTGGGCGTGTCTTGTGGCAATGGTGCTTCACGTGATGGCGCTCCAAGGCCGCTGGCAAGGGCGGATTTGGCCGCCTCGATTTGCGCCTTTAAGCTGGGGTTTGCCATCACTCTATTGCCTTCATTTATCAAGAGATTTCATGCCGATGCCGCGCTGAAACGGCGGTTTATCAGCATTGTCTTGCCTATCGTTAAGCATTTTTAATGCCAAGCTGTGTGTTTGGCGGTTAGTAGCTTTTAACCGCGGCATCCCCAAACCGGTATCCAATGATCGCGCAGTGCCTCACTTCACGGAAATTCGCCAACTCCGAATTGATAATTTGTGTCCATGTATCTTGCCCAAGCCGGTCAAGCAGCCGGCTGCCAATTTTCTGCACAATGCGGCGGCACGATCCTGATTGCGCTGGTTTGATACCATTATGTTCCTGTCCGCAAACAGCGTCGCTATTGCCAATAATCTCTGATTTGCTGTTTAGCCAGTGAATCGAGATGCCCTGAACTGTGCGGGTTTGTCGGTTGCTAAGCTGCATTTCCAGCTCATAAGACACAACCGACATACCATTTTCATCGACGCCAAACACCAGATTGATCGTACATGGCTCAATATTGCCATTGATATGGCTATTCGCATGTACCGGGGGCATGCTAATCAACAAAGACAGAAACAAGCCTGCCACGCCAATCCCAAGCGCCATTCGTGTCAGATTATGCCCGATATTGGTCAGTCTTGTTAAAAACATGGCATTACCTCACATTTGCAATTGGCATGGTTTCTGCAAGGGTTGTATCGCAGATTTCGATTGCTTAAATTTAGCAAAAGATAATGTAATGATCCACCGCTGACGATTGTCAGGTCATCGCGGTGATCATCAGGTTTGATAATGAGGATGGGTAAAATGGCAGAAGAAGAGGTCAACGAAGCCGATCTAAGCGGTCGTCTTGCCACGGTTCTTGAAGAAATTCGCGACGTTATGGAAAAGCGCAAACAGCGCATTGAAGAGCTTCGTCAAGAAATTACTGAGATTGAAAATGACAATGATGACCTCGAAAAAACGATTGCTGAATTGTTGGACAGCTTTGGCTAGGACGTCTCGTTGTCGATTACTGCATGGCCTTGAATAGCCATCGCCCCCAAAGCTTCCGTTAGGTCAGGATGTGCCGCAATGAATTTGCGGAGCTTTTCATCCGCAATCGCTTCCGCTGCATCGTTTGACGCAGCCTCGATTTCCATCACGCCGTCGATTATCCATTGAACTTTAACTATCATTCTTGTCTCCTTTGCGCTGAGTCTGCAGAGGTTTGAAGTTATACTTTTCAAAGAGGCGTTGGGATTTTATCTGAAGATCAACAAGGTTTTTAGTGTCAATTTGTGACTCGGAATCGTCACGCGCATCCGTTGTTTCAGGAAGGTTCAAAGCTACCGCGATCGAATACCAGATGTAAGCGTTTTCATAATCGGGTTCGGCCATAATTGTTAAGTGATAGTTGGCCAGTTGTGAAATTGCAGTCAAGTCTTTGTTTTCAATTCGTTTTTGTAATGCGTCTGCAACCCGATTGCGGACCTCGTCGGTGGTTTTTGGGGGCAGTAGATCAACGATATCATTGGCAAGATCTTCTGCATCTTCAATGCCACCAAGCTGGGCCTGCCATGACCAGTAGAGTGCCTCAACATAATTGCGGGGGCGTCCTTTTCCAGCATTGAGTAGGACCGCCAGATTGTACTGAGCATCATAGCGCGGTAAATTCGCTTGAGCCTCAAATAGCGTGATGGCGTGCGCATAATTACCGTTTTTGACCGCCTTTACAGCTTCTTTAAAGGCTCTGTTTTCTACAAGTGTTTCTGGGTTGGTTGCCACCGCTACTGGGGCAAGCAGCGCACTAGCACTTAAAAAAAGACTTAAGATAGCAATTTTAGTAGTGGTGTGAAGGGTCATTATCGCCCCGCCATCATCACCAACTGAAGATAAAGTACACGTACTTTGAATTTTGAGTCTGGCCTTTTTTCATATACAACTATTCTCGGTCTGTCTGAATTCTGGCGCTGAAATTCAATCGTCATATTTGTTGGCAAGAAGACACCATGTGCCTCTAATGTGCCAGATGGATCCTGATCAAAAGCGCTTTGAAATTCTGAATCAATCCAGGTGCGGGCAAGTGCCTTGCCCAAAATGTCAGGTAAAAATTCACGAACTTCTTCCCGGTCTGTGAAATGCCTCTCACCGTCATAAAGCGAAAATATCTTATTATCTGCTCTCGAAGAGCGTACCGCAGGCAATTTTTTTGCAACTGGAACCAGTGATGTATTTTGTGCTTTTGACATTTTTTGCCTTTGACTTCCACATTCATAATATGCGGCATTAGCAACGGCCAAACAAGCCGAAATTTAAGAAGTTAGTTTTGAACGGCTTGGCGAAGCACTCACACTTACAATAATTTACAAGTAACATTGACAGTTCAGCCTTTGGCACAAAATTTGCTGCCAGTGGGTAGTTTAACAAAGTTAGGTTTGATGCCCATGATTTCGGTAATTCGTAATGGTATGGATGTTGCGATCCAGAATCTGAACATAACTTCAAACAACATCGCAAATGCGCGGACGACTGGCTATAAAAGGCGGGACGCAAATTTCACAGATGTGTATAGCACTGCAATTTCGACTTCGACAGGTGATAGGCTTGGTATCGGTGCAAAATCGGCAGATATTCGAATGAGTCAGATGCAGGGTGTTTTGCAAAAAACAAATGGCGTTCTTGATCTTGCGATAGAAGGTGAGGGGCTGTTTGCGGTGCGTGATGAGTCAAATCCAGAGGCAAACCTTTTTACCCGCGATGGTTCTTTTCAGATGACCAAGGATGGCCTTTTGGTTAACCGCGATGGTTATAGTCTATTGTCTGCAAATAACACACCAATTACCATTCCAACTGAGGCAACAGGCATTGTTACGGCGAATGGATTTCAATCTTTTGGCGGCAGGAGGCAGCTAAGCTCTCTAGCGATCCGGCAAGACGGAAATATTGAAGCATCATATGGTGGCTCAAACATCGCATTGATCGCCAAGGTTGGCCTTGCATCATTTGCAGACCCTAACCGCCTCAAACCAGCGGGTGCCAATCTGTTCCGAAGCAGCCGCGAGTCCGGGGCTGGCGATATTGGTGAAGCGAAAACAGATGGCAGAGGGAAAATACACTCTGGCGCGCTGGAAATGGCAAACACTAACATCACGGAAGAACTTTCGAATATGATCCGGGCTCAGCAAGCCTTCTCAGGTTCTTCGCGGTTGCTTCAATCAGAAGCTGAAATGGTGAAGCGGTTTATCTAATTTTTTTGTTATTTCAGCTTGAGCGTCCAAGTCAGGTTCGTAATAGAGGCGTCGATTGAACCGTCGATCACTAAACAACCTTCGTGGTCTATTACAAGCATCTTATCTAGCTCAATTTTTGCTGTAACATGCCGGTCTGCAGTTTGGACCAGATGCTTAATAAGCCCATCGAAATGATTTTTTGGAAGGCCAACATCCACTTCAATCACCGTCCGATCCAGAGGAATATGTAATTTACCAGACATACTAGCCTTGGTTTTGCTCGGTTTGATGTTCATAGCACACGAGCCGCGGGCAATTGTGATTAGGGAAAAGTTAATGCAAAGGTTTTCGGCATTTGTTCCTGATTGAATCTGGAAATTTGCACTGCGAACCCGCATTTCAATATGATTGATTTTCTCAAAATTATTTATGTTCATCATCGCTTTTAAGATTGAAGCTTTTTCAGGGACTCACGAAGATTGGCGATGGCTGACTTTTTGATTTGCGACACACGGCCACTGGAGACTTCAAGAACTTCAGCGATTTCCATCACATTAAGTTCCTCAACGTAATAGAGCTGGATCACAAGCGCTTCATTACCTGATAGCTGTTGCAATGAAACTTTCAAGAGCTCTTTTAGGTCTTTGTCATTCAGCATGTCTTCTGGTGACTGGTCATCAGAGGTAAACCAAGTTGAGTATTGGTCGTAAGCATTATCAAGAGAGTCGAGTGTATTTGCCTGAAAAGCCCGCTCCCATTCTCTGTATTCATTCAGGCTTATCTGCATTTCAGCACTAATCTCTTCTGCTGTTGGTTGCCTAAACAACTTGCCTTGAAGCTTGGTAACGGACTTGTTATACCGTTTTTTCATTTTTATTGTTGTTCGGCAAAGGTTGGATGCCTTTCGAAGATGGTCGATGATATCGCCTTTAATTCTTATCGACGCATATGTGGCAAAGGTTGCTCCCTCTTTTTTTGTATATTGTTGTGCCGCATTGACTAGAGCTGCATATCCAATTTGGATAACATCTTCAATTTCAACGGCGTGGCTGGCTCTGCCGTGAATGTGCCAGGCAATTTTTTTTACCAGGTTGCTATGTGATTTGATTACGTCTTCGATATCTATTTTCTGATCAGCGTAATGGTCACGTTTCGTTGAACTCATTTTCCACCTACATTGTCAAAAAATTTAAGTTTATCTGTTTTCGGAATAGGCGTTTTTATTAAAAGCTTAGAGACTTCGCGAAAAGCGGTGGAAGCTGCAGAATTTGGCTGACCAATTGCTACCGGCGTTCGCGTCGCTACAGCATGTTTTATGTTTTTCGAATAAGGTATCATGCCAGAGTAATGCAAATTTACGTCCAAAAATCGCATCGCGATTTCGCGAAATTTTTCGAAGCTTCTTTTGGCCATAGCTTTGCTGTCAGCCATATTCACGATGACGGCGAAATTTTTAACACCAGTCTCTAAATTTGCAGCTTTGATAAGGGCATAAGCATCAAGAAAGCTAGTTGGCTCTTCGATCAGGACAACTGCTACGATATCTGACGCGCTGGCAAAAAATAGGGTGCTGTCTGCCGCTCCGGCGGGACAGTCTACAATCAAATAGTCAATATTTCTGTCCAAATTCGAGATGCCAGACAAAATTTGATGTCGCCGCTGGTTATCTAAATTCAGAAGTTCAATAAGGCCGGATCCACCTGAAAGAATGCTCACGCCATCTTTGAAATTGGTGATGCTGTCTTCCATTGAGCATTTTTTATCAAGAAAGTCTGCAACTGATTTTGACGGTTTTGTGCCAAGCAAAACATGGGTATTTGCAAGACCAAAATCGGCATCGAATAAAAGAATATCCTTGCCGGTTTGCCCAAGCGCGACGGCAAGGCTCACAGCTGTATTGGTTTTTCCAACCCCGCCTTTGCCACTTGTTATTGCAATTGAAAGCGTCATTTTTATACTGCTAATCCTTTGCTGGAGGCCTGAGGTTCGAATTTATAATCAAAGTTTTCCGAGAGATATTGCATTAGCACACCCTCCGTTGCAAACAATGGGGCATCGACAATCGAACGTGAAGCAGAAAATAACCCAATTTTTGCATTAACGGTCGCGAAAGATGAGAATTCAGCGGCGCTCAGATCGCATTCATCAAGTTTTGTTAGGGCCACCATCGGCGCTAAGCTCTTTGTCTCACCTATTGTTTTTTCTATCATATTTGCACTTGTGCTGGCGGGAACTGTTAGAATGATGCCGATATTCTGTTTGCCAACGCCGGTAATAATTTCAGCCAACTTTTTGCTTGCCTGAATAACTGGCAGGTCAATATCGACAACCATCACTTCCGTGCTTTTGATCTGGTTGAAATCGGCAGCAGATGTATCAAGCCCAATTGTAAAGGCCTGGCTGTTAAGAAGTCTGCAAAAATTTTGCAGTTGACCGTTTGGGCGGTGCCCACCAGTAGCCATCTCTGCGGTTATAATATCTTTTTGCTGATAGGTCTCTTTTAGATAGGCAGTTAATTTACCAGCCATCGTTGTGCGACCAGTGCCCGATTTTCCCAAGATAAAAATAAATTTCTTCGCTAATAAGGAGACAGCATCATGATGAGTAAGATGGGCGGATAAGTCAGATAGGAACCTGTTACAGCCGTTATGAAAATTCTCTCCAAGATAAGAAGTTTTAAAATCATCAAGTACCTTTGGTGAGAAGCCAGCCTTTTGAAGCGTAACGCGGCTATTTGATGACAAATCCTGATTTATACCATCAAGGTTGGTGATAAAAAGTCCGTCGAGCATTCCCTGAAGTTGGAACAATTGCTTTTGCAAATTTTGTATTTCCTGTGTGTTTGGCAGAGTTGTTGCTGTCTCGATTTTCTCGGCATTTTTGTTTGGCGTACTGAGCATCTTGTCCGACAGGATTCGAGAGAACTCATTTTTATCATGCGGCTGAGGTTGACTGGGTAGTGCGCCTGAAGCGGCCTCCATAACAACCTTTCCGTTGATTTTGGATGTCGACAAAATGACTGCGTCAGGCCCGAGTTTATTTATAATCTCGTCCATGGCTGCTGCCGTATCCATTGCTTGAACTGTTAATTTTGACATCAGTTACAATCCTTTTTAAATGCGGTTGCCGAACCTTATTGATCTTGAACTTCTAGTTTTGGGTCAGCGTCATTGCTAATCGTTGCAATCACATTGATTTTTCGGTTGTCCGGTAATTCGGTGAAACCAAAGACAAATAAATCATCAATATGCTGTCTTAGTAATATCGATAATTGCCGTCTAATTTGCGGGGCAACTATCAGGACTGATTGACGACCGTCCGCCAAAGATTTTTCACTGGCTTGCGAAATGGATTTTATTAACCTTTGCGCAAGATTTGCATCTAGCAAAAGGTTCCCATCCCCACTCTGACTTGACATTGAGATGAGCATGTGCTCAAGGTCTGAGCTGAGTGTGATAACGGGCAAGGCTTGATTTAAAGGGGCAATTTGTTGGATTAACAAGCCTGCTAAATTTGGACGCATGGCTTCTGCAACTTCCACAACACTCATACTTTTGCCAGACATATTTGCCAGCGTTTCAAGAATTTTACGGAGGTCGCTTATCGGTACACGCTCTCTCAAAAGTTCACATAAAATTCCAGTGAGCGTGTGAAGCGGTATTAATTTGGGGACTACAGACTCAACAAGACTTGGTGAAGTCTGGGATAAATTATCTAGTAGTTTCTGGACATCGTCCTGCCCAATTAATTCGGCAGCAAATTTATACATGATCTGGGATAAATGCGTGGCAAGAACGGACTCAGGCTCAACAACCACATAACCATTACCCTCAGCCTCAGATTCCTTATGACGCTCAATCCATACAGCGTCCATGTTAAAGCTTGGGTCTTTAACATCAATTCCCGATATTTTAATCTTGGTGTTGTCACCAGGAATTGCCATTTTGCGATTTGGGTAAATTACATCCTCGCCAACAATCGTTTGTCCCACGCGGATACGATATTCATTCGCGCTCAACGACATATCATCACGCACCCGGACTGCTGGCATCACGAAGCCGAGTGCTTTTGAGACCTGTTTTCTGATACTGGTTATGCGGTTGACCAAAGGCCCGCCAGTATCCTCATCGACCATTTCGATTAGACCATAGCCCAGTTGGACTGATAACGCAGAATTATCAGTGATATCGGTCAGGTCAATTTGATCTGGTTTTTTCTCTGGTTTCTCATCCTCAATTAAGCTGCTCTCATCTGCTTCAATCTGGCTGATCTTTTCTCTTTTCCGCATGATATAGCCGGCTACTGCAGCGATCGCGGCTGCAAATAGGAATAGCGTATTGGGCATACCGGGAACCAAGCCCATCAAAAGCAAAACAGCAGAAACAGGCATCCATGCGCGAGACAGCGAGATTTGTTTGCCTATGTGTGAAGCCATATTCTCAGTCGATGATACACGTGTAACAATTATGGCTGTGGCAATCGCCAACATCAGCGAAGGTATTTGGGCAACGAGGCCATCACCGACTGACAACAGAATATAGGTTTCCGCCGCCTGACCAATTCCAAGGTCATGCTGTGTTACACCAATTGTCAAACCACCTATAATGTTGATTGCGAGAATCAAGATGCCAGCAATTGCATCACCTTTCACAAATTTTGATGCGCCATCCATCGCCCCATAAAAATCGGCTTCGCGGGAAATTTCTGCACGTCTCTCCTTTGCTTCTTCGTTTGTGAGCACTCCAGCATTGAGATCGGCGTCAATCGCCATTTGTTTGCCGGGCATGGCATCAAGCGTAAAGCGCGCCGAAACTTCTGATACGCGCCCAGCACCTTTGGTGATTACCACTAAATTGATTATAACAAGGATAACAAATACGAAAATACCAACGGCATAATTACCGGCGATTACAAATTGGCCAAATGCATTGATCACTTGTCCAGCGGCTTCAGGACCTTCTTGGCCGTTACCAAGAATAATCCTCGTAGAGGCCACATTCAGGCCAAGCCGGAGCACGGTTGCGATGAGAAGCAAGCTTGGAAAACTTGAAAAATCCAATGGTCGGTATGCGTGGAGCGCCACCATCAGCACAAGAATAGACAAAAGAATATTGGATACAAAAAACGTATCGAGCAGGAACGTCGGTAATGGCAACACCATCATTGCAACTAAAGCAAGAATACCCGTTGAGAGTATGAGCGCCGAGATCGTCGAACTCATTCCTGACATTCCAAATTTTTGCAGTGTCATAATCATGACAGTCTTTTCACACCGTTGTTGCAATTGGGTAGGCATTGGACGGTGTCTTGCCCATGGCTAACCCGATTAATCTAAAAAAATCAAAAAAAAACAATTTATTATCTTTCTAAATATGAAATTTCGTCGCTGTTACAGAACCTCAATGTCTGATTGAGAGGCAATTTCCATGCCAGTTTTGAGATTGAGTGCTTCAACTCTGGTCAAAATCGGTCTGGTTTGCTGTTTTCTGGCAAATGTGGAAGTAAGCAAGAATTTTGAAACCAGATAAACGGAGAGGGCGCTTTGATTTCTTTTTAAGGCTTAATTGGCATGGAAGATGCATAGATGATGCCAACCAACTGAAGGACTTGCGTGCATCTCAGGAGCTTTTTATGAGTAAAGTATCTTTGACCATCGTGACTTTGACCACAGGTATGGCATTTTTGACTGGCTGCCAGCACCTAACCAAACAGCCTGTTGTCGACAAGATGGCTACTGTCGAAGCATCTCAAACTCAAACGCTGGTCAATATCAAAGATGTGTTGGACTCAAACTCCGAAACCATCCCAACGCTCACCGCTGTTGGGTATGCAGTGACATCAACGCAACCGGGCCGCAATGAAGCTCAAAAGCGATTGATGGCAATTCGTTCCGCGCGAATGGCGGCGATGCGTGATCTGGCCGAGCAAATTCATGGTTTGAAGGTTGACTCAAGTACGACGGTGATTGATCTGATTGTTCAAAATGACACGTTCCGGGGTGTGGTTAATGGTACAATCAGGGGTGCGCGTACGGTCAGAATTAATCCAACTGGCACTGATACGTATGAGGTTGTTCTCGAAATTGACCGGGAAACGATCGCCTATCTTCTAAAGACAGCGCGGGTAGCGGCTTGAACCGATGATTAAAAGAAGCTCGTTTCTGACATTTTTGTGTTTATTTTTTCTTTGCACGCAGATTGCCGAAGCCAGTAAGAAAGATATTGAAATTGTTACAGCAACGGGACGCGCAGCAATTATTTCTGAGGAGCATATTGACGATACCAGAGCGCGTGCCCTGGAAGATGCTCTTTACAGTGCAGCTCTGTTAGGCGGAGCTGAGATCGATGGTTTCAGCTCGGTTCAGGCCGGAACGCAGTTGGATGATCATTTTGTGGTGAGGCCATCCAGTAAGATTGTCGATTATGACGTTGTTGACGAGCAAATTGATGATCTGCATTACACTGTCACAATTGAAGCAGCAGTTGGTGAACTGAAAAAAGTTGATTGCCAAAACCGTCTGCTTAACAATGTTACTATGTTTGCCCCGATGTTTCGGGTGGATGAGACAATCCCAGCCTGGCTCTCACATCAGCCAGCCGGCTTAATTAAAGATTTGTATGAACAGCTAAAAAGAAAATCTAATTTTGAATTGGTGAATAGGAGTGATTTGCGGCTGGATCCAAAAGAGCTGACCCGTGACCAAAACTTCAGCTATAAGGCATTAACATCTGGTGCAATCAGGGTTGCCGATGGTGACTTTGCCGTTTCAACAACAATCACTTTGAAAAGGGTTGCGAAAAATACAAGTTTTCAGCAGGAGCATTTTGCTGAGGTCACAATTGAAAGTACCATTTTTGTCGATAGTGATTATCGCCTCACTCAAATGATTAATCATCAGCTGCAGGTCCCCATTCGTAAAATCTTACCTACGCGATTTATGAGTGATTTAGCATCACCTAACCAAGCAAAAATTCGGCAAGAACTATCACGCATTATGTCTGAGCATGCAGCTGAATTATCATCCGCTATTGTGTGCACACCCCTTTCTGCAACGATGGTTTCCAAAGAAGATGGAATGCACATTCCAATCGGTTCTCGCCAGGGACTTCAGGAAAATCGGCTTGCTTTTGTGTCAAATAAAGCGGTGCCGTGGACCGTTTTAAGGGTTGTCAAAACCAATACCAATAGTGCAGTTCTCAAGCCATTGAACCGGCAGCGCTCACCTGCCCAATTAAGTGGGCAAAGAGTTTTGTTTTTGGAGTTTAACTGATGCGTATGTTTGTTGTGATGTTTTTAGCGTCAATACTTAGCATTCACGCGGCGCAAGCCGTTGAGCCAATCGTTGTACTTAGCTATGGTGACATAAGGGGGAACAGTTCAACGCAGGATGAATACGGCGCGCATCCGATGCGGATGGATCCTGATGCTTTTCAAACACATCAAGTCGTTGAGGCGGAGACCTTGGGCCATATTATGGCTCAATATTATGCTGGAAGCGGATTGAATATGAAATTTGTCGAGCTTGCAATATTACAAGTTAACCCCAAGGCCTTCGTCCGCGGCAACCCAAATTTTCTATTCGCTGGAAAAACGCTTCACCTTCCATCTGTCAACCAGATTAAATCTTTGGTTACAAAAGAAAAATCTACAACACGAAGCTCATCGCAAAATGGGAATCAAAATGAGATTTTCTTCTTTGGTGGTTAGAAAAACCTTTATATCTGCAGTTTTAGTTGTTGCTGTTTGTGGAACGTGGCCTCCTGCTTTGGCTAGTGAGATGATAAGTGGTGCCGATATAAAGCGTAAAATACAGTCATTTCTGGCAGCAAGAAATTACGTTGGTACCCCAGCAATTTCAGAAACAAGATTATTTCCAAGTTGCGCCTCTGATATCAAGGTCGCGCCGATGTTTGATAGTCTGAAGACATTAGAGCTGTCTTGCGCTGAACCGGGAGGATTTAAGATTGCGATCCGAACAAATGCCACCAGTGTTCGCAAAAGCTTGGAGGCAAGAGCAACTGGATATGCTGTTGAACATGACGGTGGTTCTTTGCCAGAAAAAGACAAAATTGCCAAGGGGCATATGCTTTTGGTTGTTTCGCGAAGCGTTCAAAAAGGCGAAATACTGACCGAAGATGATGTTCGCCTAAAACAAGCTGGTACACAAAAGTTCTTGGGTTATTTTACCAAAACCAGCGATGTTATAGGCAGAAAATTGAAAAAGGCCTTGAGCGTTAATCAGGTTCTACTGAGCCGCCATCTCGAAATTGACTGGGATATTCGAAAAGGGCAAAAGATAATTATGCAATCAAACACCGGACCTGTTACTGTGCTAACCTCTGGTATTGCTATAAATAACGCTCAGATCGGCGAGCTTATGAAGGTGGAAAACCAGCAGAGCGGCAAAATTGTCGAGGGTGTTGTTGTTTCCAGAAAAAAAATTAGAATTTTGACTAAATAATTTAAATGTCCTGTCGTAAAAGTAGTATCGGAGGTCTAACAAGATGGTAGAAATCGTAAAAAATGCTGCAACTCGGGTAGAAATGCGGGCGGCCGTCAATAACGGTTCTCGCGCATTGAAGCCTGCACAAAATAGTGGGTCTGTTGAGAATGTTGGTGACAGCGTCAAGCTCAACTCTTTAGATAGTCAGTCTGCTGTAAAAGAAATGGCATCAGCTGCACCTATCGACAAAGCAAATGTGAACCGGATCAAAGAAGCGATCAAGCGTGGAGAATATCCCATCGATCTTGACCGTGTCTCAGATGCTTTGATGGAGGCTTACAAAGAAATGAAAACCTAAGGGAGGCGGGGAAATTGACCCCAAATACCGAAGTTGTGGAACTGTTGCGGCGTGTCGAGGACTTAATCGATGCGCTAGAAGTGCGTGGCATCACCTCATCAAAATTCTATGATTTGTGCTCCGAAATAGATGCATGTTTAAAATCTTTGCCGGCTGAGAAAACCCTGCAAGCTATGGATGGCGGTGATACGAAAAGCCGTCTATCGTCTCTGATCAATCGACTGAAAAAGCTGGAAATCTTTGCGGGCGCTCAAGCCGGCATTACAACTAACCTCACAGACTACATTGCGAATACTGGCAAATAAGCCGCCGAGCATTCCGGTATAGCTTGGCAATTTAATGTTTGGCTCATAGAATGCGGTAGAACTTTTAATGGTACAATCCGCATGGCGAGTAAATGTCATATCTAATTCTATTATCTGAGAACCCCACGTTCATTGTGATCATAACTATATTTGCGCTTCTCATTTTGTTTTTGGGATTTGTCGGGCTAAACTTGTTAATCAAACTTAATCGGTTGGAATCACTTGCGAAAAATATCCGCAATGATAGCTCTGATACGGCTGAAGGGCTAATAAATTTTAGTCTCCGCTGGGATGAATGGACCAAAAACTTTGAAAAATTTGTGGCGAGAAATGCCCAAAACACTGCGCTTATCGAACAAATACGCTCTGAGCAAGAGGTATTAACCAAGTCTCTTGGGAATGATAACAAACTTTCTAAAGCGATTGAGCTTGCTCGATCTGGCGCAACTGCAGATGAAATAACATATCAGGCTGGTATCGGCGCTGATGAGGCTGCTGCTGTGGTAAAATTTCACGGCCCAAAACAAGTCGATTAACTCTCATTGAGCTACATCTTGAAAACAGATTTTTTGCAGACTGTGCTCTGATATTTTGCGCCGAATGTTGCGGTTACGGCGCCAGTTTTGCGGTTGATTTTTATCCGCATATTGGCTGATTCCAACTTAGTTGTTTCGGCGGTAATCTCTGTAATGTATGCCTCTTTCTCACCACTCGAGCTTATGATTTTTGCGTGGCTCCCCGTTTCTGCCTTATTTAGGACGATGGCTTTGATGTTGAAGAGGCTTCCAGAACATTCATATTTCTCGTGCCTAAACCGTTCGGGGAAACAGGACCATAAAGAAGCAGATAGCAGCAAAAGGACTGTTGTCTGCACCAGAATAGCCGAGTTTATCTTTTTATACATAATTTGGCTTTTCTATGCCTGCGCAGGTAACATCAGATTTTTGTTTCGTCAGAGTTTGTGTCGGGGGCGTCAGCATTTTTTTCAATGGTTTCTGCTTCCGTTGACGCGCTAGCCTGATTTTCATTTTGCTCATCAGTGTCAGCGCCACCTTCTACCTCGGACCCTTCAATCGGGTTGCCTTCTTCGTCAACAATAATTGCTTTGCCTGACGATATTAATCTGGCTGAATCTTCGGCTTTTGCGTTGATGACAGTTCCTTTGAAAAAGCGGACGCCATTCACCTCACCTGGTTCGATCATGCGAAGAGAACACCAGTCATCGGAGTTGGACTCTTCTGTATGTTGTTCCTCGTCGATTTCAAAATCGACCTCTGCTGTGCTTTCATCAGGTGGCGTAAGCGTAAGCTCAGGTGGGCTTTCCATTGCATCATCACTGATAAAAGCTTTTAGGCTTAAAACCTTTTGCCTTAAAATATAGACACGCGCTGCCAGTAAGCCGAGCCGTTTCAATTCGTCGGTCTCAACATCAAGGGCGCTTTGGATAAATCGATTCATCTCCTCAATCGGCTGATAAGAAAATTTTTCTATCAAAGCGTTGCGAACTTTGATCGTTTCTGGTGCCAATTTAGTTGCTGCTGACAAGTTAGTCGGCGCGCCGATTATTGCATCGTTCATTTTTTAGCCTCTTTTCCACTTTGGCATCCTATTTGCAAATTCCACACCAAGTTTACCCAATTGTGGACGGAAACCTCTAGTTACTTTGGACCAGCCTGTTACATGAATAAGATTGCTTCACATCTAGATTTCCATGCTCAGGCGCTGATGCTGCGATCCCGCCGTAATGAAATATTAGCATCTAACATTGCGAATGCGGCAACCCCTAATTTTAAAGCGCGTGACTTGAGCTTCGACGATCTTATGAAAAAGCACGCATCTGGCAGTGGACCTTTGAAAATAACGCACAACCAACACCTTGACTCAGCAATTAGCGTTGGGAGCGAACGTATTTTGTTCCGTGACCCAATAAACCCTTCAATGGATGGTAACACGGTTGAGCTAGCTGTTGAACAAATGGAATTTTCTGAAAATGTGACCCGTTATCAAACAACACTGACCTTTTTAAATAACCGTATTGCTGGGTTAATGAGCGCAATTAGGGGTGAATGATGTCAGAGATTAAAAACATTTTTGATATTTCTGGCCGTGCAATGGCTTCCCAGTTGGTTCGGCTAAATACGGTTGCAAGTAATCTTGCAAATGCTGGGACGATCTCAGGATCAAAAGAAGAGGCATACCGTTCACTAAAGCCTGTTTTTGCAACACAGTTTTCAAACGCAATTGAGAAAAACGGCGTATCGACAGTTGACGTTGTAGGTATTGAGGCCATTACGCGCGATCCAGAACGTGTTTTTATGCCAAATCATCCGTCAGCTGATGGAGATGGTTACGTCTACCGAGCTGCGGTGGACGAAAATGAAGAAATGATCGAGATGGTAGAAGCAAGCCGTCAATACCAAAATAATGTTGAAGTGATTTCTACTCTACGTGGCCTGATGATGCGAACCATCAACATGGGTAAGTAAAGGTTAGTTGGGAGACTAAACAATGAGTTCCATTGATAATAATAGTTCATTGAATTCAATTCTTGATAAGCTGGGTATCAACCAGCCAAAGGAAGCGAAAAAGTCGTCCGATACGCTTGGTCAGGATGATTTTTTGAGGCTGATGACAACGCAGTTGCAAAACCAGGACCCTTTCAAGCCCACTGACAATACTGAGATGATTGCACAGATGGCGCAATTTTCGATGGTTACGGGGCAAACAGAAATGAACGAAAGCATCAAGGCTATTTCTGGCCAATTGTCAGAATTCCGGATTGCAACTGCCGCTAATATGCTGGGTCATTCGGTTTTGGTCTCGGGTAATAAAGCTTACCCTGATCCAGAAGGTACAGTTTCAGGGGCAATCGATGTCCCCGCTGTGTCAACAAATACAAGTATCTTGTACAAATCGATAAATGGCGAAATTTTGCACACGGAAGAATTGGGTCCCCAGCAAGCTGGCTTGCTAGGCTTCCGGTGGGAAAACATCCCACAGAATGTCCTTGAAGAGAATGAATACATTACTGTGGAAGCTTTTGCTGATACGGGAGCTGGACTGCGGTCTGTTGGTTCATCGGTGTTCAGCGAAGTCTTGGCCGCGTCGGCGGGAAGTCCAAGCGAAGGCGTGGTCTATGACGTTCGAGGATATGGCGACGTCAAGGCTAATGATGTCAAACGCTTCAAGAACTAACTCAGTTGAAATAACAAAATAAATTTTATGATGCGACCTGCATTAGGAGTCTAGCTAAATGTCTTTTTATACCGCACTGACTGGTTTGAATGGTTCAAGCGCAGATATCTCTGCAACATCAAACAACATCGCGAACGTTGGAACGACTGGCTTTAAGCGTAGCCGCGCTGAATTTGGTGATATTTTTGCCACTTCACCGTTGCAAAATGCTTCATCTTCGATTGGTTCAGGCGCAATTTTGAAAGGTATTAAGCAGCAATTTACGCAGGGTAACATCTCGTCGTCATTGAATGCGCTCGATCTCGCGATTTCGGGGCAAGGTTTTTTTACCTTGAAGCCATCTTTGACCTCAGCACAAAAAGTTTACACGCGTAATGGATCTTTGAATGTTGATAATGACCGTTATGTTGTTGATTCAGCTGGACAGTATCTTTTAGTTTACCCAGTGAACGATGACGGCTCGGTCACGGCAAAGGACCTGGATAGTGCACTTCCATTGCAGTTGCCGGTAACGTCGGGTGATCCTCAGGCAACAAGTAATATCTCTCTGGGTGTGAACGTGCCGGCGGCAGCAGATGTGGTACCTGAACGTGCTGCTTTTGCTGATGGCTACACCTTTAATCCGTCTGACCCGAACACGTTTACCAACTCAACCTCAATCACAATCTTTGATGATTTGGGTAACCCAACCATTGCGACAATGTATTTTATTAAGACGCAGTCAGCGTCTGCAGAAGATCCAACAAATAAATATGATACAAGGTTGGTTATTAACGATACCGTAATTGATCCTGATCTTGTCCCTTCCGTTGATGATGCTGGCAACCAAATATTTATTGATAGATTTGGCATGCAAACAACCAAAGTCCCCGACGATAACTACTTTATTGAGGGCAAGGGGTCTGCACTTTATAAAAAAGATAACCTAGAAACACTTGTAGACTCACAGCCAGCAAAACTGACTGGTGAGGCTACAGAGTTTGACTTCGGTGAAGAGGGCGACCGGCTGGTGAAAATAGTTACCGATCCGGTCCTGTTCAATTCAACTCGCGAGAGTGGCGATGCAGATAGCAGAGTTTATTGGGGCAAAAATTTTCTTACGGTAAATGTCGACAATGGTGATCAGCCAGTTAATATTGACCTTCGACCTGGTGAGTATAACGCAACGCAGCTTGCGGCGGAGGTTGAGAGAGCCATCAATGCTGCTTATGGTGATGACTCCAAAATCCAAATTGTTCAGAATGTTGATGACACTTTGAGCATCAACTTGTTTAAGCTAAATGCAGATGGCTCATCAACAGGCTTGACTACAGCAGTAACCGTAGACTTGTTGGCTGCCAGTTATGTTTCAGACGTTGAGAACATAACCCTCACCGGCGCTTCCCCCGATTTTACGCGTGATCAGTTTTTAGCGCATAGCCAAGCTCGAATTAACTCGGCTTTGAATAATTATGCGAGCACTACGGCTGGGGCGAGCGCGCTTGGTGTCTCAAATAAGATGTTTGCACGTACTATTGGCACTAAGATGGACGGTATTTTGGCCGAAACTCAAATTGTCGAGCTGTCACACGTGACATCAACTTCGACAACTGCAGCGGGTGTAACTGCCCAAAACACTACGGCGACCCCCAAATATATGGTTTATTCATATCAAGGTAAAACCCCTTCCTTAAGTGTTTATGATAATAGAACCGCAGTTGCTGCGGGAAATGCCGGCTACACAGTGAAATTTGATGCCACCCAAAATACCATGACTGTTAACTTTGGTGCCACATTGCCTCCAATTTCAAATAATGAAAAAATTAGGCTTGCTGGACTTTTCCCGGCAGGGGAAGCTACACCGGCGTCTCATATTAATGGCCGAGAGTTTACAGTCACCAATGTTGGTGTGGTGGGTGGTGATAATCTAGTCACAATAAATACCACTGGTTTATCATTTCCTGATGATGGCTTCGAACTAACAAACGCAAATATTTACGTGATGAGTGATCAATCAGAAAAAGTAGAGGCTTTTTTTGAGGGATCATCAAATGTTTTTGAGGGTGCTAAGGTTAATTTTAGCAGCAATAAAATAGTGATTCGCGAAATTGGTGACTCAAACAAACACACATACACTAACCAAGACATTATAACGAGAGCAGCTGTAGCCGGGGGTATCATCAGCGTTACGGGAGTACCTGCTGGGTTCGAAGCCATAACGCAGGGCGGATTAGGTTCTCTGGATATACTTGGGCTTAAAAAAGCAGACAACACGTCAGATCTGACAACAACCACAGATTGGGTGGACGAAAAGGCGCCGGCAGTTAAGATCAATTACAATGAAAATACGCAAAAATTAGAGTTTACGGTTGATAGAACAGTACTTGGAACTGGAACCGAGAGTAACTTTAACGCATTCTCCATTTTTGGCTCGTCAACGGCTGATTCAACAAACAATATTGGTGTGCCAACTCAAGATGACGCTGAAACGGTCTTGATACGTGGCGGTGAGGTTTTGAGAACCGAGTCATTTGTTGCAGATGGTGAGGAGATTCAACTTAACGATAAGCGTTATGGTGTTACAGTTAACTATAACAGTGACACGTCTAGTTTCACCTTTGCAAGTGGCTCAACGGGAGAGTTGATTGAAGCAAATGGCGCACTAGGGGTCGCTGCACAACAAAAGGCATCGTCGATTGAGGTGGGCCGTTATAGCCTCTCTACAGTCGATGGATCGGTCATTGATACCACCGACCACTTTAGCGGCGACAATCATCTTATGTCAGTTGGCACATCCAAAAATGATGTGATTTTGTCTGCAGGCCGAGGGCTTGCGTCTTCACCGGCAGTCTCAATTGGCGACGCGGCGAACGAAGATCTCACAAGTGTCTTCAGGCTATCAAATACAGGTGGAGAGAATATTTTTAACGTTTCGGTCAACGGTATTAGCGGCGTTATTGAAATTCCAACGGGGTTTTATGTAGGCACCACGCTTGCTGAGGCTCTGCAGAACAGGATAAACCAAATTCAGGATCCTGTAACTGGGGACACCGTTGGTGGTGTAACTGTGAGATATGACTCAGCAAACAACAATTTCACCTTTACCACTGGTACAACCGGTAACACTTCAACAATCAAAGTGAAGGGCGCCGCCCGTTTTGGCCTTGATGACGTCGATTTGGGTGTTGGCAATGTTCCACAAATTTATAACCTTGTTCAAGCTACAAACGCTGATGGAGTGGCACTTTATGTTGACGCAGCAGGTAATGTCGTAACTACGCCGCCCGCTAATTTGGTTGAAGGTTATTACCCCCTTTACATTGATGAGGGCGAACTGACATTTGACAACGGTGGTCGAATTGTGAGCCCTAAAAATCTTGTTCATTATGAGCGTCAGGAAGAAGGATTTTCAATCGCTCTTGACATTGACTTTGGCCAATCTACTCAGTTTGCTCAGCCCTTTTCGGTACTGAATGTGGAGCAGGATGGTTTTACATCTGGTCGACTTGATGGTCTTGAGATTGATGCATCTGGAACAATTCGTGCAAACTATACAAATGGTCAGAATAATCCACTTGGAAAAATTGTTCTAGCGAACTTCAACAACCAAAATGGTTTGAAGCAGATTGGTAACGCAACTTATGTTGAAACCGCTGTGTCTGGTGAAGCACAGGTTGGTGAGGCTGGTTCTGAGGGATACGGTAACATTTTGTCGGGTTCGTTGGAGCGTTCAAATGTTGATATCACTGAAGAGCTTGTGAATTTGATCACAGCGCAACGAAACTTTCAGGCATCAGCTAAAGCTATTGAAACAACCACTACTCTGACACAGACAATCATTAATATTCGTATGTAAATTCTGGCCACAGCGCTGATATCAAACTGCCAAGGATCTGACTTTAATGGATAAATTGATACATACGGCATTAAATTCACTAAATTCAGCGCGCATCAGGCAGAATGTGAGTTCTCAGAACCTATCAAATGCGCAAGTCCCCGGTTTTCGAGGAGATGAAATTGGTGGCAGATTTGGGTCAATTTTTCTTGAATCGGATTCAACATTAAGCACTCGTGTCTTCACAAAAAGAAGTGAAGCCGGTTTGTTTTCCGATCAGCAAGGCGAATTACGACAAACAGGACAGCCAAGCGATGTGGCAATTGTTGGCGATGGCTATTTCCTTATCGAAGGGAAAAGTGGTGAACTTGCTATGAGTAGGAGAGGTGACCTAACAATTGCACTCGATAAAACCCTTCGAAATGGCGCCGACGAGGTCGTTTTGGACACCAGCCTGACGCCCATAATTATGCCGCCGTTTAAGAAACTCTCTATTAGTGAAAGTGGGCAAATTTATATTCAACCCGTCGGTGCTCCCGACGGCACTAGAGTTTTGGTCAATCAAATTGCCTTGACTTCTGGTCAAGATATTGAGTTGGGGAAAGACACAGACGGCGCTATAAGACCGAAAGGTGACTTTGTGAGGGAGCAATTTAACCCTGATCAGAACGTGCGGCTGAAACAGGGCTACCTTGAAACTAGTAACGTGAGTGTTTTTGACGAGTTGATTAACAATGTCGAAATCCAAAAGCAGTATCAGTTAAATGTCAAACTTATATCACTTGCAAAGGAGTTGGACGAAGCTGGATCTGCCCTCATGAGGCTACCAAACAACTAAATGATGTTGGCATGATTATTGCTGATTGTAAGTTCCATCCGTGTAACCTGGAGCTGCAAATCAAATGTCTACTTTCGCCATGCATGTCGCCAAAACTGGCCTCAATTCACAACAAATTAAAATGCAAGTTATCGCAAATAATCTTGCAAACGTGAATACTACTGGGTTCAAAGCGGACAGAACAAATTTTGAGTCATTACTTTACCAGGTTCTGCGTGGTGCTGGCGAAAATACATCTGAAAATACCAGCCTTGCATCTGGTCTATCGGTAGGAACTGGAACCAGGCTTTTAAACACCAGTAAAATTCACTCACAAGGTAGCTTGATTAACACTGGCAATTCGCTTGACTTGTCAGTTGAGGGTGATGGATTTTTCCAAGTTCTTCTGCCTGATGGAAAGATTGGCTATACGCGCAACGGGGCATTTATGCGAAACGCCGAGGGAACGGTCGTTACCGCAAGTGGTTACCCGCTTCAGCCAGAAATTCAAATTCCAGCCGATGCTGCAACTATTACAGTTGCCTCTGATGGCATAGTTACAGTTCAAGTTCCTGGTGATGTAGATGCCCAGGAAGTGGGTCAAATAACTTTGGCAGATTTCTCTAACCGTCAAGGATTGCAGCCAAATGGCGAGAGTATGCTAATTGAGACGCCAGCTAGTGGAGCTCCAATTATTGCTAATCCATTTGCAGAGGGTATGGGCCGTCTGGTTCAAGGCTCTTTGGAGAGTTCAAATGTGAATGTTGTCCAAGAGCTTGTTGATATGATTGAAACACAGCGTGCCTATGAGGTGAGCTCAAAAACGATCACATCAGTTGATGAGATGATGCGCTTTATTGCCCAGAACATCTAATTTTACTAGTACGAGCAGGTGCATTATCAAATGACAACATCCACCGTCAAATTTGCAGCAACTTTGTTATTTTTAGGAATGACGGGCTGTTCGTCATATGAATCAAAACTTGACAATCAGGCCTTTGCACCCATTGACCCTCCTGTGCAACTAACCGAGCCTAAACCTGCAAATGGGGCAATCTTTCACTCGTCTCAGAATGGGCTTTTTGCAACAGATCAACGTGCAAGGCGTGTTGGGGATATACTGACTGTTAGCTTTAATGAGACTTATTCTGCCACTAAGGCTCAAACGGCCAGTTCAACAAAAGCAGATAATTTTGCTGTAACACTCCCAACTGGGTTACCAAATATACTCACCGGTGGTTTTGACAAAGATGCTGCTGGAAATGGCGCTGGTCTCTCCGCAGGAACGGCACGCAGTTTTGCAGGCGCTGGTAATGCAGTTCAGTCTAACTCATTCTCAGGTCTTTTGTCGGTGACTGTTGTCCGAGTTTTTGAGAATGGCAATATGGAAGTCGCTGGGCAGAAAGAGCTGATGCTTAATAATGGAAATGAATATGTTCGAGTTCGTGGTGTTGTTCGCCCTGAGGATGTCACCGCAAATAACATAGTTTCGTCAAATCGTCTTGCTGATGCACAAATCCGTTACACCGGATCTGGACAACTCGCTGACTCGTCGAAACAAGGTTGGCTTAGTGAATTTATGCGCACTGTTTCGCCGTTTTAAAAGGATGAGTGAATTGCTCCGTAGATTTTATATTTTTGGAATGTTGATGTGTTCAGGCCTGATTTTTTTGACGGGGTTTGCAAAAGCTGATCGTCTAAAAGATATGACGTCAATTGCAGGCGTAAGATCAAATCAACTAGTTGGCTACGGACTCGTGGTTGGATTGGCAGGCACCGGTGACGGTAATGCTGTTCTCACGCAACAAGCGATGCAGTCAATGATCAGTCAATTTGGGGTCGTCACGAATGCATCTGACATGAATGGTAAAAATGCAGCTTCCGTAATTGTGACGGCCGACCTTCCAGCATTCATTAAGCCTGGACAAAAGTTGGATGTTGTTGTTTCAACGGTTGGGCAAGCAAAATCACTGCGTGGAGGCACCCTTTTAATGACGCCCTTGCTTGGCGCAGATGGCGAAACCTATGCAATAGCTCAAGGCAATTTGATGGTAGGTGGGCTTGGTGTTGCTGGCGGTGACGGCTCATCTTTGACGGTAAATGTTCCAACCGTTGGGCGTATTCCAGGCGGCGGATCAGTTGAGCGTATGATTGAAAGCACTTTTTTGGAGAGCGAAAACCTTTTACTTAATCTGCATCAGGGTGATTTTAGTACTAGTACTCGTGTCGCTGAAGCGATCAATGAAATTTTTGGAGAGGGTGTTGCGGTAGCGCTAGACTCCACGTCGATCAAAGTGCGCTCTCCAATAAACCCTGCCGAAAAAGTTTCATTTGTAAGCTTATTGGAGAACATTCAGGTAGATCCTGATCGGCCAAAGGCCAAAGTCGTCGTGAATGCCCGAACGGGCACGATTGTTATTGGTGGTGATGTTCGGGTTTTGCCGGCGGCCGTTACGCATGGCTCGCTAACAGTGAGAGTGAAAGAGGATAAAGAAGTCACGCAAACACAGGCGCTAGCTGTTGCAGACGGCGTGGCGGCTGCGGTGCCAGGTGAAGCTGTCGTGACGCCGGATACAACGATTGAAGCGACTGAGGAGCTTGCGAGAGCATTTGTTTTTGACCCAGGTGTAGAACTGTCCTCAATCGTAGACGCATTGAACGCTGTTGGTGGAACACCGTCCGATTTAGTTGCGATTCTAGAGGCTTTGCGTGAGGCGGGCTCGCTACGGGCCGAGCTAATTATCATATAGGAGTGCTAAAATTGGAAGCTCTTACAACAGTAAGCCCCAAAGTAACTGCCTCTCTGCTGCAAAAACATCAGGTGCCGAGTGATCTGCGCGATGTCGCAGAGCAGTTTGAAGCTCTATTTATTCAACAAATCTTGAAACAAGGCCGCGCAGCGAAGTTGGCTGATGATATCATGGGTGGTGAGGCTGTTGACACATATACGAGTATGCTGGATCAAGAGCGCGCTGAACAACTATCAAAAACAGTCAATCTTGGCATTGCAGAAGCGCTCGTATCACAGTTTATGCATTTAACTCCAACTGCATCTGATAAATAGTTGGTAGGTCTGTATGTCTAGTTTATTTGATGTTGGCAAAAGTGGGATCCAGAGTTACCGCCAGGCATTGGCGGTAACTGGCCAGAATATTGCTAACATAAATACGGATGGCTATAAACGCAGAGAGGCTGGTCTTGAAGAGGTTTCAGGAAGCCAAGGGGGCATTACGAGCCTATCTAATCAATCCGGGCTTGGTGTTCGCGTTGCTGATATCAGGCGGTCATTTGATAGTTTCCTTCTTTCAAAAGCGAATAGCACTAAATCTACTTTTGAAAAAGCTAGTGTTTTTCTTGATAACCTTAGGCAAATAGAAAACACATTATTACCGGGTAAGGGAGGACTGGATGAGCAAATCGGCCGGTTTTTTTCTGCTCTATCTGATGTTGCTGGCTCACCGACTGATATAGCGTCACGTACAGTTGCAATTGAAGTTGGAAAGTCACTTGCCGCGTCATTTAATGGCCTTGCGATACAGCTCGTCCAATTTCAGGAAGCCACGATCGGGCAAACTGAAGCTGGTGTGAAAGAGTTGGCATTAATGGCAAAAGAATTAGCGTCAATAAATTCGAAAATATTATCTTCTGGGCAAAGTGGTCAGACTCCAAATGCATTATTGGACCTCAGAGACAAAACCATTAGTGAAATGTCATCCCTGGCTGTGTTGTCGGTTGATTATTCAAGTCTTGGTGTTGCAACCGTCAGCCTTGGCTCAAGTGGCATGGGGCCAACATTAGTCAGCGGTAGTAGCCACAGCAATCTTGGCTATACAAAATCCTTTGGCAAAATTCAGGTAACTGTTGGAGATGGTGCAGTCTTGCGTCCAACCAGTCAAGTTGAGGGAGGTCTGCTGTCTGGCGCTTTGGACTCTTATGCCCTAATCGAAGAAATTAAAACTGACATTGATAATTTGGCATTCCTGATTTCGAGTGAGGTTAACGGCCAGCATGGTCGGGGTACTGATCTCAGTGGGAGGCCAGGGCAAGCAGTTTTTTCAACCTTTGGGTTGGATGCTGAATTGAGTCCATCTGCCAGTACTGATTTGCGGGTTCAAATTGAGGTAACGAAGCCACTGGAACTTCCGTCAGGCACTATGACAGTGCAGTACAATAAGTCTTCCGAATTGTGGACATTACGGGGTGAGGGGCTAGCAGCACCTATTTCTGGTAAGGAGCAAATAAAGGCGGACGGTTTTACAATTAACATCACGGGTGCTGCAAAAAATGGAGATTATTTTGAGGTCAGACGAGCAGTTTCTGCAGCCGCAAATATCAAATTTTTACTAACAAAACCGCAGGAAATTGCCGCCTCTGGACTCCTTACTGTTGAGCCCTCAATTAAAAATTCCAGCGAAGCCCGGCTCGATGCCCAGCTTTTGTTGGGGGCAAAGGCCGACGAGCCTCTGGAAGTTGGAAAAATCCTAAAAAATTCCCTATCACCCATTCAGGCTACAGACTTTATCGCAACGGGATTAGCAGCTGTGATACCCGCTGGTACGCCCACCGCAAAAATTGCTTCATTTTCTAAACAATCGACGGCTGAGTTCCAGCTGCAGGATTTGGTAATAAAGAATTTGCAGCAGCTCTCTTTTCAACGCGCCGGCTCGGCAAGTGATGGTCCACACAGTTTTGACATTAGATATGTAACAGCTCACCCAAATGCGACATCAAATGCGACCTGGAAGGACCTGAATGAACTTGCAAATATGCTAAATAGTGGTGTTTTACGAAGCGCTGCAAATCTATCACTCTCTGATTTGGGGATCCGCGCCTCGGGTAATGAGGGGCGTTTGACTTTTGCGTCAAGTAGCGGAAATTTTGTTTCAACTGGTGCCGGCGTGCCGTCCCTCTCTGCAGGTGTGGGCACTGTCGAGGCAATAGTAAAAAATGCGGTGAGTGCATCTGATTTTCAAATTTTCACACGCGAAGGCCGCCATCTTGCTGGAGGGTCTCTCACCCAAGAAAACATAACAAACCTACTCACCGCAAAAAATGGATTCACAGCGGAAGCTGCCTATCGCGCAGAATACCTCAATAGTGAGAACAACGCCTATAGGGGGATGGGGCTGAACATTAGTCGTTCCGGTGGTCTTTACCGCGTTGATACTGGAAGCAATGGTGTGTTCGCCCGTTCAGCCAGCAGCGCTTCATCGGTTCCCGCTAACAATACAGCGGCCCATGCATTATCAGTTTCTATGGCGAATGGTGAGACCGCGTCGATAGCAGTCGCTGCTGGTGCTTCAGCTAAGCAGGTGGCAATCGATGCAAATCTAAAATTCAATAAGGTTGGTTTAAAGGCTGAAGCGAGGCTTGTTACTGAGTTATTTGGGTTTAGTTCTGGGACTTTAGATTTTGAAATTGAGTCAGAGAATAGAATGCCCATTCGAATCCTTGCTGATGTGACTGCATCTGACTTAACTAATTTGGCTTCAGAAATTAATCAGGCGTCTGATTCAACCAAAGTGTCTGCATATTTATCTGAGGACAAAACACGTGTAATTTTGAAGAGTGCCTTTGGTGAAGACATTGTTTTTAGTAACTTAAGTGAGACAAGTCCGACATTTTCTGCGCAAATTGTCGATGAAAACAGTGTTGCCGCGATTACGCCAATTGGAACAGTTACAGCAAGCGGTTCATTTGGAACACTCAATCTTGCAACCACTACTTTGCCTGCGACAAATTTAATTGGTGGTGGTAAGGGTGCAACTTTCGATATCACATTGGCTAATGGTGTTCCAACGGTTGTGCTGAGGCAACCGGGGAATGGTTACCACATAAACGATACTATGCTGATCAAAGGCTCTGATTTAGGCGGGGTTGATGGTGTAAATGATTTAACAATAACAGTCGGTACTATTGCTTCTGAAAAATTTGTTGCAATGGGCAGTGGAGTTGGTGCTGCACGGATTGGTAATGCAAGGTTTTCCGGTCAGTTAATATTTTCAGCAAGTGAGTCATTCAGCCTAACATCACCATTGGAAACAAAAATTGCTGCTCGTGATCCAAACCTTGGAAGTTTTGTAAAAATAGAAAGCAATTTGACTGGTGATGTCAAAACTATTGATTTTGAGGTAAATAGTGACACTGACGTCAGCATTTCCTCCATTGATGGTGGTCATGCGGTAGCAGCGGCAGCCACGTATCAAATTAGTGTTCCCACGAGCACTTCTGCTGTTAAATTTTCGGCTTCTGTTTCTGCGAGTGCCATGAAGCCTTTGAACAAAGCTGAAGTAAACAATGCGCTCATTGAGAAATTGCGTGAACAGGCGCCGCTTGCATCTCTCTCGGGAAATGTAACAGCAGCTTCAAAGCAAGTCACAACATACGGATTTGTGGGTTCTGAAGCGATAAATTCAGCCGCTGATACTGTGACGATTAAAATAAACAACACGGCTGTTAATGTTAACCTAGCAAATATCGACGGTAATAACACACCAGCAACAAATGCGGGTCACGTGACAACAGCAATTATGAATGCTGTAAATGCTGCTAAGCTTGGAGTTGTCGCTTCTACTGCTGTGGTGGGTGGATCACAACAGATAGTCCTGACTGGGGCCACTGTGGGCACTACTTTTACCGTCGAAAACTTCGAGTTTGCTGATGCCGCAAATGCGGGCTCTCAAGGAACTTTAAGCCTTGTCTCAACGGCAAACGCCAAGGATTTTCCTGCTGATGGTAGTTCGCTCTCAATAACATTTGAGGGCAGTCAATATAATTTGACAATGCTAAATGGTGAAATTGTTGTAACCGGCGGAGAACCTGGGCGGCTGACAGCCTATTTTGACTCTAACAACAAGCTTCAAATCTTTGGTGGCGGAACCTTATCAGGTGCAAGCTTAGAGCTAACCTCGGACAGTATTGTTTCAGGGAATGCTGCCAGCGCAACGTCATTTGGCTTGAGCAGCAGAACGACAAGATTTACAGGCTCATTAGTAACATTGGCAAATGGTATGCCGCCGTTGAGTATGAACTTTGGTGGAACGGATATTAATGTTTCACTGGCTCTTGATGGATCGGTATCTGTTGCGCCTGCCGCGGCGGGTCTGGTTGCCCGTTGGGAGAGCGCCTCGGCGACAACTGGTAGGTTGGTATTTGAATATGATGCAAGTTCCAATGTTTTGAGCTTTACAAAGCCCTCTGATAGGCTTGGCTTTAAAACCACTGACCATATTGTGAGTGTCAGTGACAACAAAATAAAGATCAAGGCCAATGATGGCGCTGCATTTAAGGTTGATGCAAGTGCGACGAGTATTGCGGGTTCAACTGTTGAATTGGCGAATATGCCCAATGAGGATCTACTCGTCATTTTTACAGGAACCGGCGCTAAATCTTTGGGAGCGGTTTTTGATGAATCAGTGCCCCAAGTTGAAATCGATCAAGTCAAAATCAAGGTAATTAACGAGACAGGCTCGCTTGTAGAGCTTATTGATGCTGATACAGGCCATTCAATTGCAACGAGGACACTGAAAGACAAAAAAACAACCTTTGGAAATACAGAATTTGTTATGCAAGGCAATGCCAATCTGAATGATGAGTTTCTCGTCAAGAAGAATATCAACGGTGGTGGAGATGCTAGAAATCTTGATAAAATTTTGAATTTGCAATTTGCTGATGTGAACGGCCAAAATTCTGGCGGATTCCAGAAGGTATTTGGCACAATTGTTGCTGAACTTGGAGAGACTGTTAAATCAGGCCAGATCGCATTGGAGTCCGCAGAGGCAAGTAGAAATGCTGCAGAGGAAGCTGAAGCTGAGTTTTCGGGCGTAAATCTTGATGAGGAAGCTGCTTCGTTATTGGAGTTCCAACAAGCATATCAGGCGTCCGCAAGGATCTTGTCAACCGCTCGCGAACTTTTCCAATCTTTAATGGACGTTGTTTAGGAAATAGTAATGCGTGTTAGCAATAAATTATTCAACGAGCAGCAGGTAAGAGCGTTTCAGACTTTGCGTTCTGACATGCAAGATATTCAAGAAAAGATTGCATCCGGTAAAAAAATTAACCGAGCATCCGATGATCCAATGGGAGCGGTTAATTTATCTGCTGCAAAGGAGCAAAAATCGTTAATAGACCAATTTACAAAAAATTCAGACGTTGCCTTTATGCGCCTTGATCTCACCGATAAAACGCTTGATGAAATGACATCGGTATTAACACGAATAACTGAGCTATCGGCCACAGCTGGTAACGGGATCTATGATGGTTTTGGCCATCAAGCAATATTACAAGAGATAAAGCAGTTATCAGAGGTAGCCCTCGGCTTGGCAAACACGTCAGATAGTCTGGGCAGACCACTTTTTGCTGGCAGAAGTAATGTTGAAGTGCCCTTCACAAAGAATGTAGACGGATCAATCAGCTATAATGGCGACCGCGGTCAGCATTCTGTTCAAATTTCTGAGAGCATGACAACAGCCACTGGCATTGATGGTGGATCTGCCTTTATGCGCGTGGAAACTGAGAATGGCCGACGTTCAGTCTTTGATATTATTCAATCAGCTATGAATTCAATTGAGACTGCTGCCCAAATCAAAGGACAAGCAACTGGTGGTAACAAGACAAGACTTGATTTTACGCTCCCTTCAAAAATGGAGACTTGGTCTTTTACCCTGTCAGGAAATAAAGGCTCGGCAAAAATTACTGCGGATATCGCGAGGGACAACCTTGGTGCTTTAGTCACAGAAATTAATAGATTTACAAGTCAGACCTCGGTCTCTGCAGCAATAGATGCTGCAACAGGCGACATGATATTGACAGATATCACCGAGGGTGAGATCAAAATTGAAGACATTTCTATTTCTGGGCAGGACAGGGCATCTGAAAAATTAACATCATATGTTGCCTTTACCAAACTTGATGGGTCTTTGGCTGCGGTGTCACCAACGGTTAAACTGACGGACCGCGATCAATTAGTTGCCTATAACGTAAGCGCGATGAAGGCTGCGATGGACTCTATTGCAAATCAGAGGAGTGCAGTTGCATCTCAAATGAGTAAAAATGAGATGCAAAGAGATGTGCTGGAAAGCCGAAAATTAATTGTGGAGAGGGACGTATCCGCATTGAGTGACACGGATCTTGCGGAGATGATAACAAAGCTACAAGGTCAAATGACAAACTTAGAGGCTGCACAGGCAGCTTTTAGTAAAATTGGTCAGCAGAGCTTATTCGATTATCTGAGATGACGTACCAGGATCGGTAAAATTTTATCAAGATTTTTAAAAATAGGCCTTCAGGCCTATTTTTTTATGAAAAACCTTAATTTTTCTAACATTTTTTTTTCTGCGCCGTTGGTGTTGCTGTAGGTCAGATCAAACTGGCCTGTCAAACTAGATGAGGACCTAGTGATGACGGTAATAAACACCAATATAGGTGCGCTTCACGCACGCCAATATTCTGCAAGAGCAGAGCTCTTTGTGAACAAAGCACTAGAGCGTCTTTCTTCGGGAAAACGTATAAATCAAGCTGCCGATGATGCAGCTGGACTTGCTGTAGCAAGTAAGATGACCAGCCAGATGCTGGGCATGAGAGCAGCTGTACGCAACACACAAGACGGTATCTCACTTGTTCAAACAGCTGAAAGCAGCATGAATGCAATCAACTCGATGCTGCTGCGCATGCGTGAGTTGGCCGTGCAAATGAATAATGGTGTTTATACAGCAAGTGATCGCGACAATGCTCAGATGGAAGTTAATGCATTGCTGCAACAGATTGATCAGATCGCTGAGACCGCTAAATTCAATGGTGTAAACTTGCTTGATGGCACCTACAACGGCCAAATCCGGGCTGGTAACACAAACGCGGAAGTGATCCAAATATCAATCAACAATCTGGCCACATCCAAAATGGCAAAAATAAGCGCTTTCTCAATGGAAAAAGCAATTGATGGTGGGGCTGATGATTCAACTAATCAACAAGTCGCAGCAGCCGAGGCGGCCGAGGTGTCTGTTGACACGTCGTTGTTCAGCGACGCTTTTAAGGAAGTTTTTAAAAATGATGGCCTAGGAAAATTTGAACTTACTACCACTGCTTCTACGGGTGGTGATAATTCACTTTTTAATATTGATCCAAAAACAGGTAAGATAACCAGCAAAGCGGCCATTTCTGCAGGATCTGCAACTGATACGAACACAAACGGGTCGGTTGCGGGTGATAGCGTTTACGATATTGAAGTGACTTATACAGCGCGCAACGGGGCTGCTCATGTCGAAGTGATCCACTTAACGGTCTCTGCTATGTCTGATAAAACTGTTGCTAATGTTGATTTGACATCTCTCGCTAGTGCAAGTCGTTCGGTTGAAATTTTGGATAAGGCATTGGTTGAAATGGGGGCAAATCAGGCTCGATTGGGTGCGTTGCAGAACCGTATGCAATACACCATCAACAACCTAACACAGGCGGCCATGCATACAGAGATGGCAATCGGTAGAATTGTTGATGCAGATTATTCAAGTGAGACGATGATGCTTGCGAAGCATCAGATCCTATCTCAGGCAGCGACAGCGATGTTAGCTCAGGCTAACAAGTCAAAACAGAGTGTCCTGGCGCTCTTACAATAATATTAAAAATTTGATGCTGCGACAGTTGTTGGCCAAAACCTGGCCAACAACTAACTGATCTTTTGATTAAAAATAATCTTCCAAGCGCTAAAAGTTTGGTTTTTGAGACGTTAAACAGCCATGAGGACCTAGGTGGAAATAGTATTAACTTTTCTCAGTGGGTTAGAAGATGACTGTAATCAATACAAATGTTGGCGCCTTAATGGCTAAGACATACGCGGCTAGAGCGAACTCCAGAATGACAACATCGATGGAGCGTCTTTCTTCAGGTTTGCGCATTAACAGTGCTGCCGATGATGCGGCGGGATTGGCTGTAGCAAATAAGATGAAAAGCCAGCTCTCTGGCATCAATATGGCGATGAGAAACTCGCTGGATGGCATTTCACTTGTTCAAACCGCTGAGAGCGGGATGACTGAAATCACTAATATGATTTTAAGAATGCGTGAGTTAGCCGTTCAGATGGATAACGGTGTTTATACCGGAACTGATCGCGACAATGCCCAACTAGAAGTTAATGCACTTCTTGCCGAAATTGATAAGATTGCCTCAAATACGCGTTTTAACGACGTAACACTATTAGATGGCACTTATGATCAGACAATCCGCGCTGGTAACACAAATGCGGAAACAATTCGTATCGCAATCAATAGTCTTTTTACAAAAGATAACGGTTCTGGTTCAAACATTAGTGACGTTCGATCGCATTCAGAATTGCCTGCTTCCGGAACAGCTGCTGATTATAATATTGATCCAGCCGACTTGCTAAAGCTGCAACTTGGAATCAGTGCAGCATCAAGCAGTTCGCTCTCAAGCACAGATAGTCAATCGGTACTGTCTGACATTGTAAGTGCAGCTGATTTTCAGTCTCAAGGTGACAACCTTTTGTTACTCAAAGATGATGTGAACGGGCTCGGCTATATGTATGCTGCTGTCAAGCTAACGGACCAGCAATGGGCAAGAGTATCTTCCAACCTTCTGCAAACAAGAGGCCTTATTGAAGAGTCACAAGGCCTTGATCCGTCCAATACTTTAAGAGCAAGCCAAATCCAAACCAGTTTGCAACAATTAGAAGTTGAGCGGTCCCAATATATTGGGGCGCAGTTCCATGCCAATCAGATAAAAGAAAACAGTATATTTGTTGGGGCAGGGTTAACAAACAGTAATTACGCCGAAATTTTAAACGTTTATTCAGACCCTGAGACACGACAGTCAGTGGTTGGCGAGGTTGCTGCGGTAGAGATTGAATTCGTCGAATTGGCAAAAACTCTTCACGATCCTCGAACTTGTCAGCACTGCCAGTCATTGGCTGTTACGGGAGGTGGCGCCGCCGCTGGCGGGTCCGAGGGGGTAAATGAGAACGGGGAATATGGCGCGTTAATTCCTAACCATCAAAATACTGGGTCAGGCTATGCGACTGCTACTTCACCATCAAGCAGTGCTATCAGCCCGCTAATCAAAGGTGCTAAGTGGACGAATGTTGGTGATGATGGGCAAGCTGCAGGAGGTGCGGCTAATCTCTCCTACAGCTATTGGGATGGCACAGCGCCTTACGATTATGCCGAGGGAACTCGTACAACACTAGGATCTCACGCAACTGGTAACGAGGCCGCGCAAATTGCTGCGCACGACGCTGTGTTTGAGCTTTGGGATGCGGTATCACCATTTTCTCTGGACAAAGTGACGGAGCAAAATGATGGAAGTCAAGTTGGTGATCTTAGGGTCGCATTTACTGATGGCGTTCCAGCAGGCTCGGCTGCTTTTGCATATTATCCAAATGGTGGTGCGTCTGGTGGCGACATATATTACAGCAACACAATAGACACCAATGGTAACGCGGTTGATTTTGTAGAGGGTGAATATAACTGGGTTACAGCTTTGCACGAGATTGGCCACGCTCTCGGCTTGAGCCACCCTTTCGACGGAGGTAGCAAAGACGGTAGTACTCTGAATCTAAATTTAGATTTTCAACGTAACACGGTCATGACCTATGTTCAGCGTGACCGTAACAAAACATTGTCTTACAACGCTGGCAACCAGACAGCCAGCATTGGAACGACACATACATCAACTCCTGGTCTATTGGATATTGAGGCGATTGAGCATCTATATGGAAGTTCCAACTGGAGTTTCAATAATACCGACACGACCTATGGGGCAGGGGCGGGTTCTGATGCTTTTGACAATAATTATGATTCCATAAGAGTGATTGTTGACAGCGGGGGCACTGCAGATACCCTGGACGCAAGTGGAGTCACGTCGACCGGGAGCATAATCAATCTAACCCCAGGAACTTACTCTTCAATAAATTATTACGCAACGATGGATGATAAAATTAATGCCGTCGTTACCGATGGAAATCAGTCAGCAAAGGACTGGTTTAAAGCACAATTGACAAACCTTGACGCTTTGGCATCCGCGAGCAACAGTTATTACACGGCCTACACAAGAGAGGCTCTTTACCGCGGGCAAGATAACGTTGGAATTGCACACAACACGTGGATTGAAAATGCTAAAGGCGGCAGTGGTGCAGACACTATAACTGGAAATGCTAAAGGCAATGAAATCACAGGAAATGGCGGCAATGACACTATAGATGGTGGGGCCGGAACTGATGTGGCGATTTATAGTGAAGCTTATGCAAACTATACCGTCTCATCTTCTGGAGGAGCTGTAACTGTATCACATACGACTGGTGCCGCAAATGAAGGAACCGACACACTGAAAAATATAGAGTATATTAAATTTTCAGATGGTTACTTTGATGTTGCAACGTCTACATGGAATAATAACGGCGCTGTTCCGGCATTAACTGGGACAGAAACAGGCGGAAAAACAGGGGGCGTGACTTACG
>Ga0255783_10000493_pt1 | contig 45829 bp, 42 predicted proteins | sample 011ome_22_FD_179981 | JGI IMG/M metagenome (GOLD analysis project Ga0255783, IMG submission 179981) | Coastal salt marsh microbial communities from the Groves Creek Marsh, Skidaway Island, Georgia - 011507BT metaG (version 2) | ecosystem: Environmental > Aquatic > Marine > Intertidal zone >... | reverse complement strand
TGTTTTTTTTTATATTAAACTTGCATGACCCCATCCAACTTTTCCTGCATCACTCTGAGTTGTTCCTTCAAATTCTCAATCTCCTCATCACGCTCTGCCATCTTTTCAGTTAGAACATTGTTAGCTGCCACCAACTGAGACATATTTAATTCACTGGTTACCTCTGGAATTGGCTTGTGATTAATCTTAAACACAAAGTATCCGGGAACCTTGTCGCCATTATCGTTGCGAGTTAAGAACTTATGCATGTTTCTACCATCATAATGTCCACGCTGTCTGAATTGACCATCTGTGTTCAGCTTCTCGCGCAAATGCCTTACATTTGCATTGTCGTTCCAATATTCAAAGTGAATAAACACGGCCTTTACTGGATTAGAATTTTCAATCTCCCGATCAATGAAATCTACACGCGATACTTTTCCTAGGTTGAGTTCGGTTTCAATAAAGGATTGAAGATATCTTGGCATAAATGACGTGATTGATTGATCAGGGTGTTGCAAATACATATTATTAGGGAGAATAGGAATATATAGGCTATTCCAGTCGTTTTCTCCAAGGACCAGCTTGTCATTTGCATTAACGCTGCGATCGACTGTTGTTCCAGAACCAGGTCTTGCCTCACGCAAAGATAAATGTGTCATCTTGTCGCCATTCTCCCAGTGGAAGCTAGCACTATTCACATACACAGTTACACTTGGTGCACGTGTCTCGTATTTGTCCTTCATATTTTGGAGAATATCATATAATTCTCTGGTGGCATCTGTATTATGCCATGTATTAAAATCAATAAGTGCGGTATTTGTTACCACAGTTGTCTTCAATGCCTGATTGTAGTTTTTCTTTTCAATAATTCGAATATTAGCAGGCTCACCTAACCCGAGCACGTTCGTCAGAAGATCGGTAACAGTTTCCTGACTAGAATATTCAATCGGAAGAGCGACGATTTGCAAACTTACGGGGGAATGAGGAAATGGTTCATCTGAGCGAACAGTAGTTGCGGAATTAAAATGCAGGACTGCCTTTTGCTGTTGTTGAACAGAGAAGTCCTGAGATTGCTGCATGTTGTTGTTGTTGAAAGAAGACATTATGATGGGGGGTAAGTATAATTACTTGGATGAGTTACATTGTATCTAAAAAAAACTTTCAATTTTTTAGAGAGACGTAAGCTCTCGTCTCAATTTCATGAGATCAATGTCGACAACTGGTTCTCTACCGCGAACAAAATGAATTAATTTCGCCCGATGTGTATTTAACAGCGTCTGCTTTAAATCTAGGTTTTGATTAAACTTCGCAACGATGGCAGTGATACGCTCCGTTTTACTTCGTGGATCAACGCCTATCTCATAAAAATCGGGGTCTATTGTAACCTGTTTTTCACGTAACACATTCGTCTTCGTTTTGCCCGACTTACTACCCGCAATACGAGCCAATCCAATATCTTTCGATATCTCACTATTGCTATCCAACGAGAACTTATGATAAAAATCTGGAAATCCCTTCTTAAATTGAGAACCTAAGTAATAATGTTCCACGGAGTTCCATCTATGATCATCCACAGTAAAGGGTGAGATCCAAGCATCATCTAATTTCTTGCGCCAATCCGGTATTTTATTTAATTTATTATATTCAAATGCTTTGATATCGGATAAGTTTTCCCCTGAGCCTTTTCCTGCCTTTGGTGCCGAATTTGATAGTGAATGAAACATAAACGTAACGTTATTATCATACAGGTCTGAATGAACATAGTCATCTTCATTGTCTTGTGGTTCTCCTTCATTTGCATTCAATCCCAATTTTAATTTGAAATTACGCAGATCTTGTATCAAATAATAGGGTCCGGAATTACGCTCCATGCATTTATTTATGACCAACGCTTTAATATCATAAGGTACTTCGGAGAACTTGAATATACGTTTATCCTTGTAAGTAATCAAAGTATAATGAGAACCTGTATACGAGGTCATAATGTAATAATCGGGTTTGAAATTACCTTGTCTTTCTAAATCCGTATCATTCAATTGACCACACTGCAATACTGCATCCAAGTCTCCTGATTTATACGCCATCTTAGACAATATTACAACCTTTACATTTAAAACACGCTCTATTGTTGAGATCGCCCATGTATCAGCCCAATAATCATTTGATTTAATGTATGTCTTAAACGCATCTATCGTATCTATATTTTTCATATAGTCAAATTCATTCAATAACTGTTTGGCATCTTTTTTATCTGCAACGAGGTTATTATATCTCTCTACCACAGCAGTTGCTTCATCTAATATCTGCTTATTCTCATCCTTTCCTAACGTTTTTTCACTACGCTCCTTTAATAATTTGCCGGTTTTCTTCAATACCTTTAATTGGCTTTCAATCTGTTGATATTCGCCATAGAAAGAATTGTATAATGTACGATACTCCTGAAATAACTCCTCTGTAACTTCATCTGATACGATAGCGCGTAATTTTGCAACTGTCGTTTTTTTACCAAGTTGTTCAAATGCGTCTCGAATAACAGCGAAAAAACAATCTCCTCTTCCTTCGTTATCTATAATATCGTAGTTCTCGTTTTTCATAAATTTTGATACCCAAAATTGATTTGAGGAGGGTTTATATGTTGATTTTGCCTGTTCTGACATTTCTTTGGTCTCTTCTGGCAGTGTGTCTGGAACTTCAACGCCGGACACTTCTTCAAACACACCATCTTCTAAGACTGGTTCTGTATCTTCTATTTGATTTGTTTTCTTATCAGATGGTATATTTAAACGCATCACTGCGGTGACATCTTCGTCTTCTAATACGGTTACATCTGGATCATTATCCAACAGTACTACGTCGTCATTTATAACAAGAGGTTGCACTTCTAGATCCTCATCGTCCTCATCCTCGTCTTCATCTTCATCACTTTCCATTGGGTCGTTTTTTTCCGATCTCTTGACTACATCTCGCAAATAATCTTCTCCTACAAAATAGATAATGTTTCCATTTTCTAATTTTAAATCTCCATCTTCATCCAAATTATCTATAACATTATGACTGTCATATTCAACTACACCTATTCTAGATTTGATCTCGTCTTGAATGATTAAGTATATAGAGTAATAAACAACATCGTGGGCAGAATAGGTATATTTCTCTTTGCCAATACCGATTTGTATAGGTATACCGAACAGTTCTACTTCATATAATGAAGAAGCGTGTCCAATATCTTCATCGTCAACGACCTTTCCTTCATTGTAATTGATTTTATCTGGACGAATTTCTGATTTCACCATTCAATGTAATCTATAATATTTATACATTACATTTCTATTTTATTTTTTCAGTAAATATCTTCGATACTATGAACTTACTAGTTGATTATACATTATAACATTGGTTAAATTACGTTTGGCATAAAATCTAGCACACGTAAATCTAGTTTGCTCATTATCATGCGAAAGACTTATCAATATAGGAGGACTATCTGGATACAATGCCATGCCTAACTGAAATGGCACATATGAAAATCCAGTCCAACCGCCATAATTCCCTAATTCTACAACACTTTGAATAATGACTTTACAGTGGGAATAAAAGAAAAACTCTTCTAACGTGCGGATCTTTATATCATTAGAAAAGTCCGGCTTTATAATTATATCACTAATGTCATAACCGTCAAGGTGAATATTTTCGTCAGACGTTACTACATAATTTTTACAAATGGTTTTTATTTTATCATCCGTTAACAATTTTACAAGTCGTTGTTTATGGTGATTATTACTGCCCTTATCTCCTCTCCTTAAATGTATAATGCTTGGTCTAACTTTAATTGCATCTGGTAATTTTGGTTTATAATATAATTCCCTACATGCTCGTCGATAATAAGATAACATCTCATCATATGAACATTGTATTTGACCATCTTCTGACAAGGACCTGTAAATAGTTTCGGGTATATAATCAAAACCATGATACACCCATCTATATTTCAATTCTTGACAATCTAACTTAACAAACTCGTCATTCGAAATAAATTTTATATTTTCAGGAAAGTGTATATAATCAAATATATTCGACGGATACTGTCTCCCCCAGTTATTATCATATATCCAAGTAGTGTATACATCAAAATTATTTATATAGCCAATCATGCTAAACATCAAATAGCATCCTAACCTATCACCCAACCCACTATCTATCCCTAGTCGTTTGAGTATATTGCGGCTCATTTACTAACTCATGGTTCTATGCATTTAAATCATTTGTATGACAGATATTGTTGCCTCAATCCTATTACTTGGCTAACAATTCTTTCATATCCATGTATTTGAATATAACTCGACTGGAAATGCTAGTATGATCTTTGGCCTTATATGAACTATACTCTTGGATATGTGTATTTATATCACACCATTCTTCCTGGTCTTGTAAATGCATATAAGATGACTTTACACATACGAATAATACTTCAATCAATTCCTCAATATAAACCGATTTGTCCTCCATATCCGTCATTGTTATGATCTTCGTCTGTATAGTCTTTAATATATCGAATATTTCCGGTTTGCTAATCAAGCCATTGATAAATAGATTGACCAGAAATAACGTCAGCGACTTTCGTTTATCATTCTCTTTTGTAACATCGCAGTATTTACTATAATCAACATCTGGATCGACATATTGAATGCTATCTAGACCATTAATGTAGTTCGTTTTTAACACCTGTATATTGTTTTTTAACAATGGATAATCAACAACCAACTCGTTATATAGCTTTGCATATAATTCTGAAAACGTTTTGTTGATACATGATATATCAAATACCAAAGAGGCTATTTTTGCAATTTTGCTATCTTCATCACCTTCTGGGAAGTTAAAAATCTCTTCAATATATTCGAACAAACTCGTCTTGATAGTGTCGTAATTCTTTACAGATAGTTTATTTAAACATCCCTTAATATCGGTATATAATTTATCGATGCCTTCCTTTTTTACCATTGTGGTTGTCTTAAATGGCTTGGAAGGCTTGGATTTATCCCAAGTATTATTTGTACGTTCTCTACGAGAGTTGTATGCCCGATTATGTTTACCATTCTTGTTTTGATCGGCGAATGTATCATTGGTTGTTACGATACCTAATTTTGTACCGAGCAGAGTAATTGTGTCTGTGACTGCATCTGGCAATACATAGGTCATTCCATTGAATGCAATTTGATTGTATTCGTCTATATTATATAGGGTCATTTCAAGTATCGTAGCTAATATATCATACCTGATATTTTTTATATAGGTTGCACATGTAATTACTTTCTAAACGAATATAGAAACTTTAATAGTGTATATGGTAAATACATTACTATGGAAAATGAAACTACAATAAAATCATGGGATGATTTAAATTTAAAACCGAACCTTTTACGAGGAATATATGCTTATGGATTTGAAAATCCGAGTGAAATACAAAAAAAGGCGATATACCCTATTATTAAGTCACGCGATGTGATTGCACAAGCTCAATCCGGTAGTGGTAAGACTGGTACATTTTCAGTTAGTGCATTAGAGAAGGTCGATACTACATTGGATGAAACACAAGTCCTTATTATTGCACCTACACGCGAACTATCTAATCAGATATATTCGGTTCTCACTAATATTGGAAACAAAATAGACGGTCTCTATGTAAAATCACTAGTGGGTGGTTCATCTGTAAAAAATGATGTGTCCAGTATACGTAAACATACCCCTCATATTATTGTGGGCTGTTCCGGTCGCATATCGGATATGATACTTCGTAAACGCATTAATGTAAGTACGGTCCGTTTGTTTATCCTCGACGAAGCAGATGTAATGTTGTCGGGCGAATTCAAACACAACATCTATGACATTTTCCAATATTTCAATGAGAATGTCCAAGTTGCCATTTTCAGTGCCACTCTTCCCGATGAAGTATTGCAACTGACTGAAAAATTCATGAGAGACCCTGTCAAAATAATCGTGAAGAAAGAGAACTTGACATTGGAATGCATTGAACAAAAGTATGTTGCATTATATGGTGACCAAGAAAAGTTTGAGATGTTGAAGACCATTTTTGAAATGATAAGCATTAATCAATGTATTATCTATTGCAATAGTGTTCGCAGAGTGAACGATCTGTATGCTGCTATGACGAATGATGGGTTCTCGGTCTGTGCTATTCATAGTTCTATGGAGAAAGTGGAAAGAGAAGCCGTGTTTAAAACATTTAGAAGTGGTGGGAGCCGCGTATTAATATCATCAGATGTTACTGCACGTGGCATTGATATACAACAAGTGAGTACGGTTATTAATTTTGATATTCCTAACAACGTACATACTTATCTGCATCGGATTGGGAGGAGCGGGCGTTGGGGGCGAAAGGGTCTTGCTGTCAACTTTATTACAAAACGAGACATTAATCAAATTAAAAATATCGAACGTCACTATCGAGTTGATATTAGTGAATTACATGCCTAATGCAATACGAAGTAAGATTATTCGTTTAGTCTATGCATTTCTAGTAATTCCATATTACAATATGGAATTATTTCAAAAGTTCAAATTGTCTATTCATGCTGGCAAAGAGAATATGGCGAATTCAGATCTGTCAAGTTCTCCCATTCCTCCAAATCCTACTATGTTTCAATGTAATCAAATACAACAATTTAAACTACCGATTGAATATTTAGACCCCTCTAATACATTTAGTCTTTCAGAAGTTGTATCGTCCGATTTAGAGTTAGTATCACAGTCTCCTATGGATGAACGTCAATGTATGTATGATTACATGTTTCAACCCACACATATTTTCGGAAAACTATTAATCCCCAATTGGAACAAATCGTATACTACCAACACAACCTATCTGAATGATACTCAATGTATTATCAAAAACATGAACAAATTCAATGAAACTAGAAAATCCACTTCTCCGGTGAATTGTGAACGTATTTTTGAAGTATGGGATTGTATTAAACAAGATGCATCCTTCACTGAACGTTATGGGTATTTAGAATGGGATATGTTGAAACAATTTAACAGATCACCTCGTTTTTTGCAATTGCTATCAGTAATGAACATTATGTCGCCATTAATGAGCCTATTGTTACCAGTTATATTCATTATATTCCCATTTATCTTATTAAAAATACAAGGAGTACCTGTTTCGTTTAGTTCTTACATAGAGGTTCTGAAAAACATTGCGAAACACCATTTTATAGGCAAAACTCTCTTAAATATGCAATCATTTAGTTGGGACAAAATTATCTATTTTATGATTACCCTTGGCCTCTACGGACTACAAATATACCAGAATGCCAACTCATGTATACGCTACTATCGAAACATGAACAAGATTACTAATATTATAATCGACACACGATCATTTGTAGAACATTCTATTGACAGTATGGAGAACTTTCTTGCTATTTCTGAGAATTGTCATACATATAACGAATTCTGTCATGATATTCGCATACAACATGGACGGCTTAAACAATTGCACACCGATCTTATTCATATCACTCCATTTACAAACTCAACCAAATCATTATTAAACAATGGAGAATTACTGAAACATTTTTACCAACTATATGAGAACCCAGACTATGAAGAATGTATCCGTTTTTCAATGGGTTTCGAAGGTTACATAAATAACCTTACCGGTGTATACAATAACATATCAGCGGGCAATGTATCGTTTGCTACGTTCGATGCGAAGAAAGAGTGTGATTTCAAACAGCAATATTATCCTCCTCTTATGAACGAAACCAGTATAAAAAATGATTGTTCAATGAAGAATAATATCATTATCTCTGCGCCTAACAAAGCTGGAAAAACCACCATGTTAAAAACCACGACTATAAATATTATCTTTTCTCAACAGGTTGGGTGTGGATTTTATGGTTCTGCGGATATTAATCCATATACACATATACATTCCTATTTGAATATACCCGATACTTCAGAACGTGATAGTTTATTTCAGGCAGAGTCTCGCAGATGTAAGGAAATTATTGATATTATCAATGAGAACAATGATACAAATCAATATAGACATTTCTGTATATTTGACGAGTTGTATTCCGGTACGAACCCAGAAGAAGCTTCGCAGGCGGGCAAGGCATTCCTATCATATTTATCCAAGTACAAGAATGTACGCTATATGTTGACCACCCATTACTTAAAGATTTGTAAACATTTTAAGAATTCATCCTCAGTATGTAATTATAAAATGTTGGTTGATGTACTACCTGACAGTAGTTTCAATTATAAATATAAAATGAAAAAAGGCATATCAAAAATTAAAGGTGGCATCAGGGTATTAAAAGACATGGATTATCCAGAAGAAATACTAGCAAGCTTGGAATAACTTACTTATTCTGACCTATTTTTTTCCACAAACCTAAGTTATCAAAATCGATTATTTCAGGCGTTTTATTACAACGATTATTGGCTGCCACAAACAATATGCCGGCCATGATTAATATAATACCTGTCAACCCGTACATGTCAATATTTACATTAAATAACATATAACCCAATAACAGTGTAAATATTGGACATGAATAGATCAATGTAGTTACAACATAGCTACTATTATCTTTTAGTATGTTTGTTTGTAATAGATTTGCTATGAAAAATGCGAAGAATGCAATAGCTGCGAACCAAAAAATGTCGTATTTGTTCATATTTAAGCAGTCGAGTTTTATGGTGTCGTAATAAGCTACACAGAGCATTAATAGACAGGTAAAATAAATAAAACCTGAAATAACGATAATTGTAATCTCATTGTACTTCCTTAACAGATGCTTATGTATAAGAGGCGATGTTCCCCATATAAGTGATATTAATAAAGCAATCAATATATATCTATCCATTTCGGTATATATTGATATTAGATATTTACTTCTTTGTAAATAGTATGATTTGCTCACACGTTTCTTTATGCTTTGTAACATGGACGTTTTTATTATACATAGGTTGTTTGTTTTTGAAAATGAAATACTTTTTTGTTATCTTATTCATATCTTCTACTAAATCGTAATTGTCGGACGATGTATCTGACCCATATCCGGAAACGATATAACACAATCTTCCTCCTGGTTGTAATACATGTTTGCATAGTTGTATTGTGGCGTCCCAGTATTTTTGTAACCAATCTTCGTAGTTTGCATATAATGATGTACTTTGTTTCTCTCCGTCATATATTTCTAGTTTAAAATAAGGTGGACTAAAAAACACTACGTCGAAGTGGTTCTCATATTTTTTTAAGAAAGACTTTGTTTTAAACAATTGTTCTGATGGTTTACAATAGATCTCGATCTTCTTCTTAGGGGAATGATCTTTTGCGAAACGTGCTGTGGTTGTGCATACATTTGGGATAACGTCGGTTCCTACATACTCAACTACTTCGGGACATTCTAAAAATCCATAACAATAGGACGACCATCCTAGTGTTGGAGTGAATATTCGAGTTCCCTTTAATACCGATTTATTCAAAGAATATACTAAATAAGGGTTCATAATAGAGGCTCTAAAATAATATGACGAGAACACACTACCCAATCGACCTTCATTCATATAAAAGAGAGAACTTGGGGTTAAAATTTTGTAATCAATGATATTTCTTAAATATAGGTCTTTTAATACATCCATATAGGTTGGGATGTTCTCGATACCTGACTTTGTATTCTGTAATATATCTAACATATGGATATTGCGAATGAAGTTCTTATACAGTGGTTGCTCGTTATTGTTCATTTCTTTGTTCTTCATCGGTGGCAATACATTGTCGATAGCATAATGAGTAGGCTTAACTCGAAGTGACATATTATAAAAGCGGGTTAAATACTCATTTCGGCGTTTTATATGACCAAATAACGTTTTGATGTCTTGACTTGCAATCTGTTTCGTATCCATATATTCCTTTAATTTTCGTTCGTTTCGACCCACTCTTACAACTGCATTCTTTATAAATTGGGTATATGTTTGTTTGTCATTGCCACTAGAAAATAGTTTCAGAAAGTCGGCTAATTCAATTGTATCTATCATTGTTGGGTGTATACTATATGGGAACTTTATTTTTTGTAATGTATCTTCAAATTCATAAAATTGATAACAAATGTAGTATCACAAGTACATTAGAACAATGAAATCAAACATTATTCCGGGCTACAAGGGGGTTATGCCTCTTGATTTAAGTGGAGTTGACCCACAATATCATAAAATACTCATAGACCAGCATAACAAAGACATAAATGCCTATAACGCAGAACAAGACAAATTACCACATAGATTACGGTATGAAAATGATGTAGGCAAGGCAATTCAGTGCATTAAAAATGAAAATGAGATCATATACAAAAGAATTATGAAGAGAAAATTATAAAGAATGTTCTCAAAGAGGTGTATTGGACCAAAATATACAAATAGTTCCTAATTGTGGGAATTCTATTTTTGATTTATCTCAGAAAAGAAATGGCATCGCTCGTTGAAAATGGACATTTTAAAAATGTCCAAAATTGATTTCCCCAAAATAGTTTTGTATTTCACTACTCTCAAAAACGGGTTGTTACCATAATGCAGTAATTACGAAAAAAATATAAAAATAATTGTTACTGATAAAAAAAAGTATATATACACGGCAAATGATTTAGGGACAAAATGTGTCAGTATAATAAAGACGATTTGGATGACAGATTTTGTCCCAAAAATCCCCAAAACATATATATGTAAATATTGTAACTATAATACAAGCAATAAGAAGGATTATAATAAGCATTTATTGACTGCAAAACACAAACGACTGACGGAGGCTGACGGTATTTATCCCAAAGAACAAATACACCATAGTTGCAGTTGTGGCAAGATATATAAACAGAGACAGAGCTTGTTTAAGCACCGTAAGGCATGTAATTATGATTTAAACCAGCAAGGTCAAGGATACAATCCAGTAATGTTAGACGAACGTCATGCAAGTGAGGGCGATCCAGTAGATAAGATAGACAATGCCTCGCACATTACTTCAAATGCCAATTCTAGTAATATATTTACAACATTTCAGCAACAGAGTACACTTATCCTAGAATTGGTGAAAGAAAACAAAGAATTTAAGGAGCTTTTAATAGAACAAAATAAACAAATAATAGAATTGTCCAAGAATACTGGAAATACAATAACCAACAACAATACGACAAACAACAATAAATTTAATCTCAATTTTTTCTTGAATGAAACATGTAAGGACGCAATTACGATGAACGAGTTCATCAATTCCATAGAAGTGTCAATGGAGGATTTCATTCGAACCGGTAATATAGGATTTGTAGATGGCATTTCGAAGGTTATGGTTGAGCGTATCAAAGATATGGAATTGCATACACGACCAATGCACTGCACTGATCTGAAACGTGAAACCGTATATATTAAAGACGATAGCAAATGGGAGAAGGACGATATTAATAAATCATCTCTGCGCAAAGCGGTAAAGAATGTGGCGAATAAGAATTACAAATTATTACAGAAGTGGTATGACAATTCAAAACCAAATGTAGAACAGATTGGTACAGAAGACTGTGAGAATTATTTCAAGTATTACAAAGCATCGCTTGGAGGATATGATAAGGAGGAGGATAAGAAATTCGAAGAGAAAATCATAAAGAATGTACTCAAAGAAGTTGTATTAGAAAAGAATACATAGTAGGTGCATCGTAATAGAAAATTGAAGAAAGTATATTTTGATACAAACAATAATAAAATACTACTATATACCTAAGCATGAGTGAATATAATTGTGAAAAATGTGGACGAGACTTTAAACAGAAGTCACGGTTAGACAAACATAAACTACGAAAAACTCCATGTGCCAAGGTAAAGCCCCAGACGGAAGAAGTCAACCAAATCGTTGAACCGGTACAACCAGCAGATGCTGACCAACGACCAGCTTTGAAGCCAATCGTTAAATGGAGTGGCGGAAAGACTGACGAATTGAAACAAATAATTCCGCATATTCCGGACAATTATACTACATATTTAGAGCCATTTATTGGCGGAGGTGCAGTATATTTCAATGTAAATCCGAAGAAAGCGGTGATAAGTGATGTTCATAAAGAATTGGTGGATCTTTACCAATCAATAAAGAACGGGAAATCAAATGAGATATATAACTTTATGAAAGAACATCCAAACGAAGAAGAAACCTATTACAAGGTGAGAGCATATGATAATACAGACGTGTTAGACAATGCAAAGCGCTTCTATTATCTGAGAAAAACCTGTTTTAGAGGCATGTTAAGATACAATAGCAAAGGCCAGTTCAATATTCCTTATGGTAGATATAAAAATTACAACTATGAAGAGATCAAAGATAAAAACTACGAAGAGTTGTTAAGGAGGACAGACGTATTTAATGAGAGTTTTGAATACATATTTGATAACTACAATGACAGCAATAATTTTATGTTTCTAGATCCACCCTATGATAGTGAGTTTACAGATTATGGATATTGCACTTTTGGAAAGGAAGAACAAGAAAAATTGGCAAAGTGTTTCAAAGAGACTAAGATAAAGTGTCTTATGATAATTGGAAAAACGCCCTTTATTGAAGATTTGTATAAGGACTACATAGTAGATGAATATGATAAAAAATATAGGTTTAAACTACATTCCGGTCGGATAGGTAGTGAAATAAATACGAAACATCTCATCATTAAGAACTACTAGTACAAAACATTGCATCAGCTATATTATTCAAGAACCGTGCATATCGGTCCTCTGTAAAATGGAGATCAACATGTAACAATTCCAGGTATTGGTTGATTCCAAACAAATGGTTAGTAATGGGTGTATATTTTTTTTGTATGGTGCTGGGAATATCACGATAGTTCAGAAATCGGAACCCCAATAAACACCAATTTATTTCGTAATCACTGTATTCTTGTTCTAATTCCTTTACAATATCTAAGCATTTGTTGTATGTTGATTTCGATTTTTCGGTGTCTAGGTTGATATTTGCTTTGAGTTCGGCATAATACACGATTTTATTTTCAGTATCGACAAATAAGTGGTCCTTCTCTTTTTCGCCCTTTTTATTCTGCGTTTTGGCATTCATAAGTTTCGTATTTTGTAGTATTATTTCGACAAGTAGCTTTTCATATCCAATGCCCAATCTAATGCACTCTGATTGCGACATGGGTCTAGTTATCAAATATGACAAGCTACACAGATCTTTGTTACTGTTAGAGGAACAGTTAGTAATATATTCATTTTCCGCAATAAGTCGATCAAGGTCATGATCGGTTACTGTTGTAGATGACATGATAGGCAATACACAATTATGTATTGTATGAACAACCAATCAATTTTTTCTTGCATTATGCATACAGTAAGTATACATAATACGAAATAAACATTTTTTATCAATATTTAGTTAGGTCCGGTAGCATCAACTTCGGCAGTGGTTCCAACTGGTCCATTTGACTTCTTACCGCCAACACGGGTAAAACCGTCGTCATAGGCAGACTTATCCTCGTCTTCGCGGCGGCGAGGTTTCTTGGTAGTGGGGCGCTGTTGTGTATTGCGTGTCTCACACATGAGACTACCGCCATTAATTCCAGTAATATCAGTAGCCTTATACTCATGTGGTCCATTTGTAGATTTAACACGAGCAAACTCTACATATTCACCTTGAACCAGATATTTGTATTGAGAATTAGTTACATTAATCGCAGAAAAATGCACAAATGTGTCACTTTCTATATTATCCACATTTGTCGTAATAAACCCATAACCGGCCTTGTTATTAAACCACTTTACTTTACCGGTAAGACGCTGTGTATGTGTTTCTGTGTCGGAACTCATTGTATAATACAATTGCGTGAAGTGTTTATATTGTTTGGATTTTATATAGTATTACTATATACACAAATGAAACGTTTAGCATTGACCAGGAGTACCATGTCTATTATATTTATGATTGCTATATTGTCAGTCTCGATAGGATTGAGTATATATGTGGTATTAAGTAAAACGCTCCAACCAACCGAAGGGTTTGAAAAGCTCCAACCGATGCAGGGTAGTTGCTGTGGAAATGCTTCTGCACATGAAGTGCCATTATGGCAAAGCTCTATATCGAACGATACTCGACCACGCAGTAATCCAGTTCTGGTGAAAGAACCAGACGATCCTATTGGGACAGGTGGTACAACAACGATTTCCAAAACAAAACCAAATAAATATGATTTCTTAAATACAGAGATCGAATTAGACGAGCCAAATATAGAAAATAAACAGGTCGATCGAGAACAATCCAAATTATTAAGTCTACGCCCAACGGACAGTCTAAGATATAAATTAAGAGACCCACGTGTCAAGCGTCCAAAAATGACAAAGAACACACAACCAATCATAAAGCAATTGAAGGGTAATGCAAACAGTGTTTGGTTTGGAAAGTAATCACCATGATGAGTTAGACCTCCTCGGTAAAAATGTCGATCAAAGATGCATACAAAGGGGGGTCGTTATATAGAATTGTATAGCAATATTTAATATAGTTCTCGATCTCATCATTTATGCTGTTACATAAGGGTAGTATATAGTCAAGTCGCTTTAAATTTGCTCGATGTTTGTTCTTATAATTTAAAATATGAGTGTCTTCATATTCTGAATTATGTACTTCTTGGTTATGAATAGTGTCCCATGGAAGAGAGTGATTATGTAAAAAAATATACATATACCCCAATGAAATTAGATCATCCCGTCTAGACGGAAGAGAACCACAATGGACATGAAAACTTACATATCTAGGAGTACCAATAATATGTTCCCGATCTTCCTCGTCAATTAGATGATTAGAGTTTTCGTCTACATAAAAGGTAGCAAACCCGAAATCAATAAGAAATAGTTCTCCATTTTTCAACATAATATTTTGCGGTTTAATGTCTCTATGTATAACTAATTTGGTATGTACAAACGATAATATGTTTATTAATGATATCATAATCGAGTTTATTTTAGTTAATGTCATACTCTTCTTTTGTATATAATCATACAGAGAACAATCGTACAAAGACATTACCAAACACGAACATTCTGCATGTCGACCAAACCAATAAACGATTGGTATATCACGAGAACCTTGATCATACAAATACTTTAATATAGATGTTTCGTTTTTTAGCAATTTCATGTCTGAATGCGTTGGCTCCATTTTGATAGCAACTTGTATATTAGTTCGGACATTTGTTGCTCTATATATTGTACCAAAACACCCCCCTCCAATGTTCTCGGATATTATATATTTGTTTGCAATCTTAGTTTCCATTCCATGATGTAATACATAGAGCAGTGTATTTATTTCATATTTCACAATAAATTATATATGTGCGTTATGTATACCAGATGAATAAACTAGTAGAGATAATAGATAACATAATTGAGTATGCCGGAAAGCACTACGAGAACCTAGTAGTAACACTATATGCAGTTTATTTTGTATTATTCTTCGGAATAATAAACATCGACCCTGAGTACATTAACGATCTTAGATGGGCAATGCAAGTATTCGTGTGTGTATTTTTAATATACCGTTTCAATCCGTTAAAAACTCATGTATTGAAACCGTATGACGCGAAAATCATATTTAGCAGTGCGTTATTTTTATTAGTGAACACAGGATTGGTAGAAATATTTGAACGGTATTGGAAGGAAATGCCAATAACTTCTGTAATGGGATAAAGATAACGCAATAATGTAGAGTAACGCGACAATGGAGAAAGAGACAGATTATAACATCAATCAAATTTTTGAAGACGCAATAAAAGACCCCAGTTTATTTTCAACCATAGACATAGATAATTTACTCAATTCCATAGAAACGGACAAGAATGACTATTTAGATACAAAAACTGACCAATCAATCATCGATGAAATTTACGAACAAATAACCGGACAAATAAGTGATAAAGATATAACCGAAGAATTATGCAAAAAGTTGGCGGGGTATCGTTATGTAGATGAAATAAATGAACTACATAAAGGGAAACATGTGCGATGGATCCGCATTGGGAGTGACCGGTTAACATGTGGTGGGATAGTAGTGGACATAAAATTCTTAGATAATGGAATACAAGTTTTGTGCAAAAATTCAATGAACCGGTTTATACAATATAAATTTGATGATTGTATAACGTTTCAAAAGTTAACTTTGGATGAGCAGGTAATTCTAATGGCATACAAATACACGTTAGATAATTAGTTTTCGGGTGGATCTTCCTAAGCGTTGTCTTTTCTTTTTAGTCCGCGCTAATTTATTGGCAATATAAAAGAAATCGCGTAAATGATACATTATTTTCTGAGCTACCAATATATCGGTTTCTAGATCTCGTATACGAGGGTTGCCAGTATTATAGGTGTCTCGGCTAATAAAATACGTAAGTAGATGCGTTTGTATTGTTTCCGTGGTAGCATTTGGTAGAGTTAGTCGTAATTTGGACGAGACAAACCTATGTATAATATCATTGGTCGACAAATGATGAATGTATGACTTAGGTTGAATATAATAGACGCGTCCTTGTTTCATTTCTGGGTAATTTGCATTATCTAAAAAGAAGATCTCTGTATTTTTGGGTAGAAGAGTACACCTAATAAAATCCGGATATGTTTTTGAATGTGTAGTTCGTGAAGGTTCTACCCGGCGATTATTGATTTTAAATGCAGAAATTATCTGATTAAAAATGTTTCCTTTCACCTTTAATTTATAGTTTAGATACTGTGATATTAGGTCAACCCAATTCGGTTCACATTGATTGTTCGTATAAATATAAATACTACCACATTCACCCGTTTTTTTCTTTTCAATTAAGTATTCCAATATAGGAATTATTCCGTAACGTAAAAATTCTGGATACAAGTCTAATAGGTTATTAAAACTAACAGGACAATTGTCATCAGAAAAATCCTGTAATCCTGACCATAATATTTCTAAATCTGTAAAGGATCCTAACGTTTCATCCAAATCGAACGCAATAACCCGAGGTGTAGTTTTCAATCGTTTCTTATAAAATTGTTTTCCTTTATATAATTTATAATCTGCATAAATACCGGTCCGCATACATTAACTTTATAAAATAATCGATTATTTTATACAATAGCAAATAATAAATTGTTATCTACCAGTGGATCCGAACCCACCATTCCCCCGTTCCGAACTGGATAGGTCATCTGCATTGACAATTTCAACATATACTGGACACAACGATGGGTGACATACTTGTAACAGTCGAGTGTGTTTCTCAACAACATAACATTCATCATTTGAATATTTTAACCATCGAAATGCACCAATCAAGTTACCTCGATACCCGGCATCAATAACACCAGTATGGTTAGCCAACATTAGAGGGGTTTTTGAAATACTAGATCGAGGATGGACCACATACGCAGAATTAGAGCATGTATCATTGATACAATCGATATAGAACATTTCTGCTCTAACCTGGGAATCAATAAAAGAAGTTTTGTAAGGTGTATGAAATTCGACATCTGATGGGACCAATAGATCAAATCCTGAATCCGGGAACACATGTTCCACCATGTTTATATTATGTTTTGAAATCATATCCTTATATTTTGGTACTAGGTTATCGTCCATGATTGCAATTTTCAAAACAGCAAAACTATTGGATAATTCTTTGGTTGCAGCTGCTGCCTTACGAGCATGCTTAATAGAAGCAATTAGGTCACTTGACATGTTACCTGAGTTCACAATATACAATATACTCAAACAATATTTAAGTCGTTTTGTGTTATGTAATTACACATATCAACTGGAAAATTCAAAAATGAATATAACAATTGCGTTAAGTTCATTCATAATAGATCTACCTGGCATTACTTCAACTTTTTGAACTCGCGCCATGAAATTGGCTTGCCACCTTCAAGTTCAACGACGCTGTCATCATGTGCATTGTCCAGATTTTCCATGCGTTTTGCAGCACTATCAATATATAATTCCTTTAATATTTTGCCGACCATGACGGATCCTTCGTGTTGATCGGTCTTGCCGTCTTCAATCAATTTCAATACCGTCAATAGTTTAGTCATGATAGTGAGGTCCAATTCATCATTCAACATTTTATTAAAGATGTCGGTGTAATTATTATACAAAAAACTACACTGATTTTGGCATAAAACGGCAAATTCATCGGGTTTAGTTTTACGTAGATCAGCATGTGTATTTTTAAGAGTATCCATTTTACGAACGTCATCTCTCATAGGTACACTATGTTTCACTGTACGGATAGAGGCGGTATTGTCTACCCCTTCCATTTCAGTTACCAGCTTCTTTAAATTTAATCGTTCATTGTCATTGAGATTAGCCATTTGAGACAATAATAAATCTAATATAATAACTAATAGTCGTATTTTTATGTTTATTTTTGGTTAAAGTTTATTTAGTCATTTTATCATGGGTTCTTTTGAACTATTTCTTAATAATATGTATACATAATGTTAGTAGATTTTACATATATTGTACTTGCCGCATTTATTTATCTAATTATCTTGATATCGTTAAGTACATGTATTCGGGTTATGCCTTATTCCCGTGATAAAATTTTTTCCATCGACTTCCCATATGAAGGGTTCAATTCGATAAATGACCCACCGGTTAGTGAAGAAAATACGCCTATTACGACATGTGGATACAATAGTGAACAGCCAGAATGTGGTTACAAAAAAGAGGAGTGTGTAAAATTACATGGATTTGACGAATTATATTGCCAACCTACTCACAAACCCAAATATTTTGATAAATTTATGGGTACCGAGACTGGTACGAATGGGAACCGTTTTGGATTATCGACGTCGAAAGGTGCATTGGCATTGTCACAAGAGCAAATTTCTTTACTAGCTACTCGTGGGGGCAACTCTGTCGATAAACCAGGGGAGGTCGGAAAGTAATCTACGGACATTTGACTGTCACGCCACAATGTTGACAATAATATACAGTCTTACTAAGTGTATCACTAATATCAATCGTATCCGATATTATGGTGTGATTACAGTGTTTCATTAAGTATTCGTTTACAAGATTTACAATATTATTATATTCGTTGTTTTGATTAATCGGATTAATTCCGTCGAGCTGCATTTTGGCTCTGGTCATAATCTCCAATGCAACCTCATCATTTTCGTTTAGTATTTCCATGTGTATAACTAAAAATATAAAAAAATGTTTATATTTTTTCAAAAAGATTGTTGTATCCACTTACACATAGTATGCAAGTATAACAATGCCAGACCCTCCTTTTCCACCGTCCTTATTATCAGAGATTGTTGATGATGCACCTCCACCACCATTCCCAGTAGTAGCATCTGCATCGGATCCATTTGAAGACGTGCCCCATTTACCACCATTACCCCCTGCACCATATATTAGGTTAGTCCCAGATATATCATTGACTATTCCGAAACCGCCTTGCATTCCCGTACCTGGTACTTTGCTAAAACTACCCCCGGCGGTTATGTTCCCCCCACCACCGCCTGCGGCATAGTCTTTATTATTAATATATCCAGAACCAAATATACCGGTACCAAACCCGCCGGTAGGGGAAATTAACCCATAAGCAGCATTTCCACCTATACGTGGATTACCATTATGATTGCTGCTTCGTTTACCACCACCACCTCCACTTGCAATAAATATATCAAATCTAGAACTATCCCCATTTGACCCATTACTATCAACATTTTCCTCATTATCTCCTGCACCACCATCTCCGCCATCGCCTACAACAATTGTATAAATGGTTCCTGTGGTGGCTGCAACGCCGCCTGATATTACCAATCCTCCTCCTCCACCGCCGGCTGAACCTGCATTATATGCACCGCCACCTCCACCGCCGCCACCAACGACTAAATACTTTACCTCTCGGACATTCTCAGGTGCTACCCAATTGAATGTACCAATATCTGCATATATCTGCGTTATTAGTGTATGAGGATGATATCTAGTACATTCAAATGAAAGTGTGTTACAATCGCCCTCGTTATTTTTTTTCCTCCAATTACGTGTTGACATGTTATACACAACACACATATTATTCGGAGAATGATACGGGGACAAAAAAAATCTATATAGATTTTTGTTTGCATTTGGTTAAATAATTTACACATACATGGCTAACATGCTTTGGCTTTGCTCTTCATGTTTAATAATGATATCTACTTCACGCTTATTTACAGTGAAAGGGAAGGTTACTTTTAGATCAATGTCAATGCCAATGATCTTGGTGTCTGGCTTCATGAGACGGAATAGATTGAGCTTGGTATAAATGATTTCAAGGCATCTCTTCAAATTACGAACGCCATCTTCTTCACTTGTTAGGCCCGGGTTTGAAATAATATAGTCCAATGTCTCGTCGGGAATGACAATGTCACCGTCGTTAAAGTTTACTTGTTCCTGGATCTTGGGTAAGATATACTTACGTGCAATCGTGACCTTCTCCTTCCCGTCGTATCCCTTGGTCTGAATGCGATACATGCGATCGCGCAAGATAGGATTTACCTTTGATTCGTCATTGTAGCTGAAAATGAACAAACACTTGCTTAGATCAAAATCGACCTCCGAGAAGTACTTGTCATGAAATTGACTATTCTGAGAAGTGTCTGTTAAATGTGTCAGAATGCCAACAATCTCCTCACCGCGAGGTGTATCGCTAATCTTATCCAACTCATCGAAGTAAATAACAGGGTTCATACACTTGCTGTCAATGAGGATTTGTACAATCTTACCCCAACTACTGCCTTCATAAGTGTAGGAATGACCTTCCAGGAAACTACTATCTCCGGTTCCACCCAAGGCAATAAATGTGAATTCGCGACCAAGGATCTTACTAATGCCTTCCTTTACAAGAGTAGTCTTTCCTGTACCCATTGGTCCCTTAATGGCAATGGCAGTGCCCATAGCAGATGGGTTTGATATCCATTGACCCACCATCTGCATAATTTGGAGTTTTGCATCGTTAAGACCGAATACACACTCGTTCAACGTAGTCATTGCCTTGTCCATATATTCGTGGCATTTTTCCTGGCCATCAGACATGGTGATAGTAAGATCTCGATAAATACCAAAAGGGATCTTCATAAATGTATCAACCCAATTTTTGATTTTGTAATATTCGTTATCGCTGGGTTCCATTGATCGTAGGACACTAAGTTTTTGCATGGCAACTGACTTGAACTTGGCTGGCATTTTGGAATCGAGTAATGCTATACGATATGGCTTAGTAATGTTGGTGAGACTATTAATCTCCTTCAAATCCTTCATAACACGCAACTGCTCCTTATTAGATAGTTTTTTCTTAAAATAGTCAATCTCATTTGTCTGTTTCTTATGAGAATGGATGAGTTTATGATACGACTTAGCATTGTTTGTACGCGATTTCTTGATCAACTTCTTAATAGAGGTATCACAATCCAATACAGCTTTTTGTAGAACTTTGTTGTTGGGTTTCTTGTTCAATTGCACTGACAATGTCTTCTTTGTATCAACGAGATCCAAATACTCCTGTTCAATATCAGTGAGTTCAACTTCGTCGTCGGATTTTTTATCAGCGGCAGCGGCAGCAGCATGACGTTTTTTGTCGGTCTTATTTTGCTTTTTTTGTTTCTTATTGTTTTTGACAGGAAGTTCAACCTGTTCGTAGGTCTCTTTCATGAACATCTTCTCATCGTCACTGTTGCAATCAACGTCATCTTCTTCATCATTGTAATCATCCTCGGCGGGTTCATTGCCACCAGCACCACCCAGGAAGAGAATATTATAAGCACCATCTTCTTCCTCCGGGTCATAATCATCGTCATCTTCTTCATCTTCTTCATCGTCATATTCGGACGAACTTTCCTCGGTTTCATATTTCTTTGATTTGCGCTCCTTGGTTGAAGAAGAAGAACGCTTAGATTTCTTGGACTTAGATCGCGATTTATCTTTCTTCGTATCGGCAGCGGCCGCCTTTTCTGAATGTTTTGCGCGCTTGGACATATACTTTGATGGGAACAACTTAGATACTATTTTCTGGATTTCTGCTCGACTAATATCCTCTTCTTCATTGTCACTATCTTCCAAACTTTCGTCTTCATCGCTATCTTCCTCGTCGTCACTATCGTCTTCGGTTTCAGCAATGTCTTCTTCGTCGTCTTCTTCATCAAGGTCACCAATGCTTCGTGTACGCATTCTATGTTTAGGAGGTTCATACGTGGAATCCGACATAGTTTCGTAATTGTCGCTGTCGCTATCGCTGTCGGAACTGTCTGTGTTTATTCTAAGCTTCTTCTTTCTGTCGTCGGACTTGGAACGAGCATGATCCTTGTTCTTAATCTGTTTGTTGGAAGGCATTGTCTTGAATTTGAATTGAAATAACTAAGTAATTAGTTGAAATGGTTATGATGGTATAGTTACCAAAAAAACCTTCAATTTTTTAAGATTGACATACAAAACAACTATATAGAAAATTGAATTATCGATATAAAAATATAGCATGTATAATTATAGGGTAAAATTATGCAAAGTAACGCATCAAATATGGATCAACGCAAGAAGCCATCTCGTATCATTGGTGTACAATTTAGTATGTTGTCACCAGAGGAAATTCGTAGAAGTTCCGTGGTCGAGGTAACTAGTCGTGATACATATAAAAACAATGCACCTGAACCGAATGGTTTATTTGATCCGCGAATGGGCGTATTGGAACCGAGAACAATTTGTCCGACCGACGGTCTAACGTATATCGATACACCTGGTTATTTTGGACACATTGAGCTCGCTCGTCCGGTATTATTCATTCAACATATCAAAGAAATCATGAAGATCAGTAAGAGCATTTGTTTTAAGTGTAGTAAACTAAAACTAAATAAAAATCAACATAAACATGCTATGGATATGAGATCCGAGAAGCGTTGGGATTATGTATACAGCATCGCTTCAAAGGTCAAGCGTTGTGGTGATAACATTGAAAATGGATGTGGGTGTAAGCAACCAGACAAGGTGAAGTTGGAGGGCATGGCGACTATTCAGGCGATTTGGGAAAATATAGATACGGATAGTGAGAACGAGTCGAAGTCAATTACACTTCGTCTAACGCCTGAGTTGTTGTTGAAGAATTTCCACAGGATAACCGACGAGGACATTTCATTTATGGGATTTAGTCCTTTATGGTCTCGCCCCGAGTGGATGATTTGTCAAGTATTACCGGTTCCACCGCCAGCAATGCGTCCTTCGGTGAAACATGATGCTCAACAAAGAAGTGAAGATGATTTGACGCATATTTACAGTAATATTATAAAATACAATAAGGATCTTGCTGATAAGATTGCTAGCAATGCAAACCCAAATGTGATCGAGGGACTGACTACCCAACTCCAATACTTCATAGCTATGATCGTAAATAACAAGGTGAAAGGTGCGGATAGTTTACGCCAGCGGTCAGGGCGTCCTCTTCAATGTATCATGGGCAGATTGAACAGTAAGAATGGTCGTATTCGAGGCAATCTAATGGGAAAACGTGTTGATTTTAGTGCACGTTCTGTGATTACAGGTGATCCGAACCTTTCTATTCGCCAATTAGGCGTTCCAATGAAGATTGCAAAAAATATTACGAAACCCATTGTGGTGAATGACCGCAACAAGGACTTCTTGTTGAAGCTTGTTCAAAATGGACCAGAGGAATACCCTGGTGCTAAGATATTAGAGCGTAAGAATGGTGAGAACATTTCGCTCAGATATGTGGATAGATTGTCTATCCGTCTTGAAAATGGAGACACAGTACATCGTCATATGATGGATGGTGATGCGGTCTTATTTAATAGACAACCAAGTCTTCATAGGATGAGTATGATGTGTCACATCGCTAAGATTATGAAGAAAGGTGATACGTTTCGCATGAATGTTGCAGATACTAAACCTTACAATGCCGATCAACTTCTCCCATTGAGGTCGGCAACAGGGGGACTGAAAAGGTTGATACCCCCTAGTATATAAATTAAGAAATAGGCAAACAAGATAAATAAAAATATAACAATGCCTGAGGAATTTAAGAATTTATATGCGACACACCTTGATGCTGGAACGGCCTGAGAGCCTTAACTACCACCCTGTAATGGAAACGTTATAAGGGGAACTCGGTTAATTACCGAACCCAATGGTCATAATGTTAAGGATTGGCTAATCAGCAGCGTTACTGTCTAAGTCCGTTATGATAGGATACGACAGGCGTTCAGAGACTGAACGGGTGTGGGTGAATGATGAAGGATTAACCATCCTGAGTTTGCTTAAGATACAGTCCGCCCCTCTGGGAAACCTTTGGGATTATATACCACTGCTCTACCGCAGTGGTAGCGTTCGATGGAGATGAAATGAATATGCATATGCCACAAAATGTGTTGGCAGAAACAGAATTAAAAAATTTAGCAGCAATTCCATACCAAATGATTAGTCCAGCAGGAAATGCACCAATCATAGGAATTTATCAGGATTCGTTATTAGGATCCTACCGGATTACAAGACCCAACATTAACTTCACCCCACGTGACGCAATGAATTTGTTGATGATGTTTCCAAAAGTGAATGTAGATGCCCTTCGTGCAGATACATCAAACAGTGATGGCAAGATATCTAACTTTGATATATTATCTCAGATCTTGCCGCCACTAACAATGAAATTTAAGACCAAGTTATTCGATGACGATGAAGACTACGTGACCTCCAACAATGTATTGGAAATTCGCAACGGAAAGTATATTCGTGGTCAAATGGAGAAGTCAGTGTTAGGTTCAGCAAGTAAGGGTATTATTCATAGAACAAACAATGATTTTGGTAACATGCAAGCGTGTAATTTTATAGATGACTTACAGAATGTTGTAACCGAATATATGAAATCCAGTTCATTCAGTGTAGGTATCAGCGATTTAATGGCCAATCGCAAAACACAAGATAGTATTATCCAAGAGATTGCGAAGCAGAAGCAGGAAGTACAAGCTTTGATAGAACGTGTACATCTCGGAACCTTCGAGAATAACACATCGGCTACAAACAACAAAGAGTTTGAGACCAATGTAAATAATATTCTGAACGAGGCAACAAACAAGGCGGGTAAGATCAGTCGCAAATCATTGAGCAAGGATAACCGTTTCCTCATGATTGTAAATTCAGGTTCAAAGGGTACACTTATCAATATTTCGCAGATGATTTCTTGTTTAGGTCAGACGAACATTGATGGGCAACGTATTCAATATGGATTTGATAACCGAACCTTGCCTCACTTCAATAAGTTTGATGACTCTCCAAACGCAAGAGGATTTATTGAGAATTCGTATATTTCAGGATTGACCGCTCCCGAGCTATTCTTCCATGCAATGGGTGGTCGTATTGGCCTTATTGATACTGCGGTAAAGACATCGCAGACGGGATATATCCAGCGTAGGTTGATCAAGGGTTTGGAAGATTTGAAAGTAGAGTATGATATGACTGTCAGAAACAACAAGGGGAAGATTGTCCAATTCGCCTATGGTGATGATGGATTTGAGTCAACCAAGACCGAAAACCAAATCATCCCCTTGGTAGGAATGAGTGTAGAAGATATTTACCTACATTATGATATTGTAGGCGTGAATGACCAGACAACGGAGACAATCAATGTATATACCAAGGGTGCAGCCGGTCGTATTAAGAAGCAGAAGACTGATACAAAGGCGAAGTGTGCGGCCTATATTGAGAAGATGCTTTCAGCAAGAGATACGATTATTAAAACTGTATTCGTCAATAAGAATGACAATGGTGTTCGTCTACCGGTTGCATTCCAGAGCACAATTGCAAATATTCAAGGACAATTACATTTAAATTCGTCGACGATTGTTGACATTACACCAATGGAAGCCTTTGAATTGATCGAAGAATATTACAAGAAGTTGAGCAGTTTACATTTCGTAAAACCCACTAGCTTGTTCGAGACCATGTATTACTTCTACTTGACACCAAAGGACTTGCTCGTACATAAGCGGTTTCATAGAGCTGCACTAGTAATGTTGTTGGAGACAGTATTATTGAAGTTTAAGCAGTCCATTGTTCATCCAGGAGAAATGGTTGGAGTAATTGCAGGGCAATCTATTGGTGAACCAACTACACAGTTGACCTTGAATACCTTTCACTTATCGGGTGTAGCAAGTAAATCGAATGTAACACGTGGTGTTCCCAGAATTGAGGAGATCTTGCGTCTTACGAAGAACCCGAAGAACCCATCACTTACAGTCTACATGAACACAATCGACCAATGTGATAAGGATCGTGCTAGTCAGTTTTCAAACATGTTGGAACATACTCGATTAGTAGATGTAGTAAAATCCGCTCAGATTTGCTTTGATCCGAATGACAAGTCTACTAATATTTTAGAAGACAAGGAGTTGATCGAGCAGTATTACGAATTTGAGAATATGGTAAATGAATGTTTAGATACGACAGATACCGACCACACTGACGGCAAATCGAAGTGGATTATTCGCATGGAAATGGATACCGAGACACTTCTAGAAAAGAATATTACCATGGATGATATTCATTTCGCCATTAATTCTAGTCATGGAGAGGATGTATCATGTGTGTATTCGGATTATAATGCGAACAACCTAATCTTCCGTTTCCGTTTGAATGACAAGATATTGAGTAAGGGTAAGAAAGTAAAGGGCGTACCAAGTGCATTAGACCAGTCTGATGAGATATATATGCTGAGAAACTTCCAGGAAAACTTGTTGAACAATATTGTACTACGTGGTATTACAGGAATTAAGAATGTGTTGCCTCGTAAGTTACAGAACAATGTACTAAAAGAGGATGGCAAATTTGTTCGTAAAGACATCTGGATTATGGATACAACTGGTTCAAATCTCATGGAAATGTTAGCCATTGATTTCATTGATGCAAACCGAACATTCTGTAATGATATTCACGAAACCTATAAGGTGATGGGAATTGAAGCAGCAAGGCAGGTATTGTACAATGAATTAGTAGAAGTCATGGAATTTGCAGATGTATATATTAATTATCATCATCTCAGTCTGTTATGCGACAGAATGACTTCCACGGAAAACATGGTGGCGATATTCAGATCTGGTATCTTAAATGATGATATTGGTCCGATCGCAAAATCCACATTTGAAGTTCATACGGAGGTATTATTGAATGCATCAAGACATGCTGACTTTGATCATATGCGAGGTGTATCCTCAAATGTAATGATGGGACAGATGGGTGTATTTGGTACTGGATCATTCCAATTAGTACTAGACATGGACCAAATGAAAAATATGGAAGATGTTGAAGTTAGCAACAAGAACAATAAACAAGAAATCGATAGGATGTTCGGAGCAATTGAAGATGAAACGGATGCTTGTTCGAAAAATAACGTGGTCATACGTAACAATTTGGAGACAATCAAGTCAACCAATACAACCATGTGTGATGATGATGGGTACGATGCTGGGTTTTAGATTTTGATAGACAATCATACATAAATTGATAGTAATATGATTTTTTTCGGCAATAAATATTATTCGCGAATAAAGATATAAACAAATGTTACCGATGTATATCGGGTGTGTAAAGAAGGCTAGGAATATACAATAAAATCCGGGCTTAGCTCAGGGGTAGAGCAATAGACTGTAGTGGTATTTGCCGATAGTTATCTGTTGGTCGTCGGTTCAAATCCGACAGCCCGGAAATGATAAAATAATATTTATCTTATCATTTTTTCTAATTTCATTTGAGTTATTTTCCAATAGAAAGTTGATATGTATTCAAGTAAGTATCAAAATCGAGATTGTTCTCGATGTATTCGGTATTGTTCACCATAGCATTAAAACCTTTAATATCGTTTAGTTTACACGATGGTGTAATAAGATGATATTCCGGCATTTGTATGTTATTCGCTGGACTACGGACGCAAAAGTAATTATCGATATGACGGTTTCCACCTAATATTACCCATTGAACACTCAGTCCCAAATTCGCTAGTGGTTTTTGAGAAAATAATAATATAGGTAGATTGAAAATGGAGGCGATTGCCCAGAGATCAAGATTTGTAATATAATATTCTTCGCTCATAATCAGATCATCCAATTTGATCTCGTTTTTAATTACCCGCTCGATCATACTACGCTTGCCATATTGCATTTTTAATATACGCAGTAGTTTACTTTGGTTGGTATTCATATGTTCGTTATATTTTCTACACAATGCATTTTTGATCAATTGTATGGAAACAAAACGATCGAGGTGTTTATTGATGATATCTATTAATACATAAAAAGTGCAATTATGTGAGTTGTTAAATACTACTTCGCGCGACTTGGGAGGTAATACTTTTTTCCAGAAACTGTTCTGATTTCCAATAATTTCGGGCAGTGTTTCCTTGACACATTCTGCTATAAAGATACTCGCGGTATTGAATTGCACGTTTTCACTATTTTGTTGTTGAATAGACACCTCGGTAGAATATTTTTGACGAACAGATGGATCCGCAATATCATAGGTGATATTGTTTATATATTTATCTGCCGGAATAGGTATCAAATCGTCGAAATAATCACCATCTAATAATGATTGTAACAAGAGCAACTCGTCATCATTTAATTTATATTCGGAACTTCCTATATTTAAGTACCGTTTAGGTTCTAAAATAAACATTCTGATACGTTTATACCGTAACAATTCATCGGCTATCCGTTTAAAATACACTTTATTGTTGTCTCGGTTTGTAACTAAGTTGAGAGATGGTATAACCAATTTGCATACATCGTCATCATTGTCAGATACCAAGCAATATTGTTGTTTTTTGTATGTGTTCTCGATATCTACTATATTGGTTAGCTTGTTTAATACTCCGGGCTTGTATTTGGCAAAGGTAACTGTATCTTTTAACACATGTCGTAATAATAATTCCATTTTATTGAGGGCAATTTGATATGCAAATTGTTTATTACCCAGAATATTTATAATCTGGTCACGAATATCATAATTGTCATATCTACTCAGTGCAACCCGTAATGTAGTTCTAAATGCCGAGTAAAACTGACCTTCTAATTTAATATTGCGAATGGTATCTAATCTAAGTTGATCTTCTTGGCGATTGACCGCTAACTCTTTATCTGCCTCAACATAGCCATTATTCGCATGTCCAGTTGCATACAATACATCCATTCCATCGTCAATGTCGTTCGGTATAGGCGGATCGACCTGTATAAACTGATTGGTTTCTGTTACTATGCCTACAATTAGTTCGTCTTCTATGATTTTTAACATGGGTTTGCATAATATGGATTGATTTGATTTGTTACTTATTTGCATAAGAGCATTTATCGTTTTAATATAACTAGACCAAACAATGTCGTCGGAATATTTTATTTCCACATTCTGTATTATGGCCGAGGGGAATGATGGAACAAATATTTCCCATGGATTTTCCGTAATGTCCTTTACCATAAATCCGATGACTTTTCCGCGATAGTTTACAACTTGATGTAGAACCTTATAATTGTACATTCGCAACTGGCGTAGTAAATCATTGGCTAAGATGTTTGTCTTGTAGAGGTATTCTTTTGGCATACTCGGGCGAGGTTTACAGTAATTGCCGATGACATTCTGAATATTATTCAAGACCCGTTTTAATTCTGGCACCGCAATTTGTTGCGAAAATGTTTCCTTCGAACTGATAATTTTACCGAATTCGCTTTTATCATCTTCAATAATTTTATATAAATATACTGGTTCATAATATGCATCGCGTTTCAATAAGATTACCGTTTCTCTGCGGGGATCATACATATTTGACATATAGGAATTGGTGGGGCATATCAATTCAACATTGTCGGTAATATCATTATCAGTAATCTGCAATAGAAGCAAGTTTAATCCACTGGGGAATAGGTTAGAATTTACGGATGTAACTATATCCCATAAATAGGTATGATCAATCCATGCATCGTCGTCATGTAAATATTGTAAAAACTGTTCGAATGATGCGACCGTATGTTGATAGAAGTTCATTTCGGCATCGGCTGTATTATCCAAACCTTTGTAAAATTTGGACTGCTCGTATTTTATTAATACATCTCTATCAACTCTCGTTTGTTTTGGTTGGAATAAGGTGACCAATGATCCGTTTTGGTACTGTAAATACATATCTAACGTGATTGCATTGGCCAGTATTGTACGCATTTCTTTGATAGATGGGGTTGGTTGATTGTTCTCCTTGTATCTATTTACAGATGCATAAATATCAGCAATGCATCCAATAAACGATTGATGTTCACTCTGTTCGACACCATATCTTAAAAACGTGGTCGTATTTGACTTAATGATAGCAGCATTTTTCTTAGTAATAGCATCCGAGTAGTTTACATCCAAGAATAGTTGTATCGACGGAGGCAAAAATCCCCAGCGTTCCTTTAAAATCGGATATTTATCGAAGCCAACAACATACAATTTTGACGTTTCCGATATTTCCTGTTTCGGTTTTTTATCAGTCTCGTCTGTCTCTGTCACGACACCCTCCGGCACATCGACATCATCCGGCGTTATTTTCCATTCATCACGCGTTTTCCTGAGTTGATCGGAGCTCCATTTCTTACCGAAGCAACATGGTACTCCGTGGGTTGGGTGAGCATTCTTTAAAAATCCTGGGTTGTGTGTGACATATTCTCCATCTTTTTCATGATACTTGCCAGTAAACTCATGGACGTCTTCTTTTGCACATTTTCCATCTTGGATGTCTTGATCCGTAAGTGGCAAATTTGTCTTCATGCACCAGTATCTCGGACATATAAACCAGTGTTTGTTATCGGGATCGTGCCCATATTTTAATGCATAACCATATGCATCTCGGTTTTCTTTATCAATACGCTCTTTCTCTTCCTCTGTTAGAATAACAGGTTGTCTGTTTACATTCGCTGGACATGTTCTCGAATAGGCCTTATATTGCCCTTCTTTCCTAGCTAGGATGAGTTTGGGCTCTAATTTACGCATTTTATTGTAAAAAATATTTGCTTGGCCTTTCTCTTCTGTAATGAAGGCTGTTTTCTTAGCTCCACCAGTCATGTCATCATCTTGTTCTGCATCTTCCTCGTCATCATCTTGTTCTGCATCTTCTTCGTCTTCTTCGTCTTCTTCGTCTTCTTCGTCTTCTTCGTCAAAGAATATTATACCTTCTTCATCTTCTTCATCGAGTAAATCACCATCAGTATCTTCTAATACTGTAATTTTATTTACAGATGGAACAATGACATTATCTTCCTCGTCTGCTGTGATTACCTTTCGTTTTTTGCTACACAATTCGGCAATTTCATCCCTGGATACACCTGTTCCGTCTGGTATAGTCATAATTCGGAAAAGACTATCTAGATAGATATCTAGCACTTGGATATAACCAATATTATCTATATTTGTCATGACCAATGTCATAGTGTTTTCAGTTTGACTACTGCGTAATAATGCATTAAATCCTTGGTTCTCTAATATATCAAACGATTTGTTTACATATCTTCCATTGATCTGATTAAAATCATTGAGGTATTTTGCAACTTCCATTAAAGATTGCTCCTCTGTCATATTAAAATTCAGTACCAGAGCTTCAATTACCGATCGCTCGCTATTGGTGGTCTGGTATATTTTGGTAATCATACTTTGTATAGAAGTCATCTTTTTGTAGTTATCAACGCGTTTATAATTAAGTACCAATGGCCCACTAGAACTATGTTCGATTATTTCAAACAAGTTGGTTAGACAATTCAAATGCTTATTGAAATTGATATTATTTATAACCGATCCTATTTCAAAGGAATACTCAATATTTTGGATTTCCAACAATGGATGTTCAATATCAACAAAGGTATTCATTTTATAACCGGTTTGTTTTAAGAAATGGTTAAAGCGTTCAATAATAGTATTAATAGATGTCTTTAAAAAGTTATTTAATGTATCGGTAGTAACGCTCTTCGCCAAGGAACATTTTACCCGAATATTTCCATTGTGGCTTATAGTTAAATACAAATCAGTAGGCATATTGTTACAGGTAGCATTAACAAATAAAAATATTTCTCTACTAGATCCATACTTAGATAAGTTCGTGATTTGTTGTTTTTTTAGAAAAGGGATTTTTTTACCACCTTTTGACATTTTATTACAATACATTCTATATAAGTTCTCTTGACGAGGTGCAGGGTTGTATTTTACAAATGGTACATCCACAGTTGCATGAATATTTTTAAATATCACTTCCAAAGGTAATATAGTTGGAGCATCTGGATGCATTATCATATCAACTTCATGAATACCCTTTTTTAGGTTGGGTAATTCAGATGTACGCAAATAATGTATTTTATACAAGGCGTCGATATCAGCATTGTATTGTCGTATAGTATCATCTTCACTTACTTCTTTATCATCCACTATTAATTCTTGACGTACATTTGCAATTTCCTCCTTTGTATATACATTACGGGTAGCCAAAATTGGAAAATATAGTTCGGTTATATATTTATCATCCAGTCCGATACTTTCTGTATATTGGAGAACATCGTCGACTAAACAAACATACAGGGTGTTACGAACTGTCGGACCATAATTTAACAATAGGTCCTTCTCAAATGTAATTAGATTGTTCTCAGCAGTCTGTTTGAATGGCATTTCCACAGATGAAATATTATCATATGGGTTTGCTGGATACAATAGATCTCTATAACTAGAAAACTGTTGACCGATGGGTATAGAAACGTCTAATTTGGTATTATCAATCGGCAGATATTTGAACAATGTCTCATAACTATATGTATCTAGTTCTGGAATGTTCTCGATAACATCTGGTGCTATCCGCATATTATGTAATAACTGGGCTAACATATTGGACTTGAACTCAATTTTATTATTCTGAGTGATTGTATTGTAGATATTAAACAAATCCACATGCAAACTTGTCTTTGCAAACAAATACAGTTCGGGATAAGAAACCGTGTTTCTGTCCATATGTCCAAGAACCTTTCGTTTAATTGTCCGAATAGTATCATCATAACGAATAATATCATCCGAGAACACTACTTGTGTCTGATGTAATTCAATATCCGCAAGTTCAATTTCGCTAAACCAATCCGTTAACGTTAAGTTAGTATCTTTATTGCCATTAAATATAATAATACGAGCGACATTACGTTCTTGGTTTAGTTGGTAAATCTTATAAACATGTTCGTTTGGAATATTTGTTGCAGGCCCAGATAACAACGTGTTTGTTGCTTCCATTATATACAATAAAGTTATTTTATCAGTAATCTATCCATAATTTTGTATTCTTTTACAAAATTATATTATTCCATCACTGAAACTCTCCACATCAAGCATGGTTCCAAATCTCGTCAACAAGTCCGTTCTTTATACACTTTGCGGAGTCCCACCATAAATCATGTTTTAATATTTCGTTTAGTTCCTTTCTAGGGATTGACGCGTGGTTTTTATATATATCCTTAATTTTTTCCATAAGCAACTTATTGTTTTCAAAATCATCTTCAATCTCACTCATTTTCCCCCATAGTCCAGATGATAGTTGGTGTATCAACATATGAGCATTTGGTCGAATATATCTCGTATTGCCAACCACACTAATTAATGTACCAGCTGATGCAGTTGCACCTTCAATGATAGTATGTATCGGGACTTTACATGATTTTATAACATCAATTGCGGTTAAGGCATCAAATACAGATCCACCGAAAGAGCTAATATGTAAATAAATGGGGATTGGATCATCGCTACATAGATTGTGTGCTAAGATAATATTTGCCAATTCTAACTTGCGAATATGTGTAGTTAATTTAAAAACCGAGTCCCGATCTACTTCGGAGTGGAAGTAAATATGGTTATTTTCTTTGGTAATGTATTTATTTGATGTGCTGATATCATCAATGGTTTCATCGTCATCATCTTCATCACAGTTTTTTGATTTCTTGGTCAAAAACCGTTTACTTCTTGTATTGTATTTGTATTGAAATGGATACATATCTGAATTACAATAGACCAACCTTTCTATATGACTATCACTAATGATTTATGCAGCGAATAATATAGTTCAAATATAACTATATCATTTACAATTGATTTGAATATTACAATATTAGAATGAAGCATTAGGTCGGTTGTTCTTTTTCATAACATCATCGGTGGACATCTCGCGAGTAGACGCACCACCACGAACCCAACCATCGAGAGCAGCTTCTTCGATGGTATTAGCGGCATTATTGACACGCTCCTCCATCTTTTGGTCAGTAGGATAAAGAGCGTACTTTGCAAACGATTTATCCATAATGGTAGATTCGCTTTTCTTGTCCGCCACCATTTCTCCGTGTAAGAGTTGCGACTCTAATGCTGGATCGCAACTACCACGTCCAAGATAGGGAACAGTAGCGAAAGGGCGTTGGAACAATTGTAACTTCTCCACAGCATGGTCTTGCTCGGTCTTCAACTTTAATATGGACTCGGTATCGACTGCGTCGTTATGTATACCAGAACCATGAGTAATTCCACTGAACATAACAGCTGGCTGCTTTGTGGCAAAATTGACATGGTTATTAGCAGTTTTATCGCTAAAATAGTTTGATAGCGTATAGGTTGAGAATTTAGTATTGTGAACATTGCGCTGTGATTGATCGGTCACGTCGGCACCAATACGATCCGCATTATTAAATAGATACGAACTAACAGAAGACATTCTAATTAACTTATTATATTATAGTTAGAGAATGAAATTTATAAGTTGTCAATTTAAATGATAATTGTATCAGTTAAATTGTGCACACGTGCTAAATAGATAGATATTTTATTAATAATTTGTATAATGAGACGTATTTCTTGCACAGGCAAAGTTATTGCCTTCTTTGCAAGATATCATACTACCGTAACAAAATTCCGCAAATGATTGTTGATCGTTTGGTATAGTTGTATTAGGATTTGAATTAAATGGACGTAGAGATTGTTCAAATACGAAATTATCTCCTAAATCCTTGAACAATTTGTCTGCAATATCTGGTTGATCTGGATTAGCATCTACTACTAATTGTTTTGCACTCTTTACTATTTCGTCATTCACTTTGTTATTAAATGCTGGTGGAGCCGGTTTCTTGTCTGGATTGTAATCATAATCCGTCATCATGACATTGCTAAATGGATTACTGGAATCGGGCGTTAGAAATGCATCGGTAGGAATTTGCTGATTGCTTTCTTTTAAATAAGCAATCGCCGGATTTTCGAACCCCTCTTTTACCTCTTCGACTGTTTTTTTATTGTTGATCTTTTTCCGTTCTTTCTCATGATAATGATGTAATATATAGATCGCACCAACCGTGATTAATCCAACGATAAAAGTACGTAAACTACGAGATAATAGAGAACCTACAACCGTTAGTAATATAACACTTCGGGTAACAGCATTCAGCTTTTGCTCATATGTCATATCCTCTACTGGAAAGAATTCCAATAAATATTTTTGGTTAAACAAAACATTCGGATTTTCTGCCCAAAAAGGTATGTGTTTTGGACGTTTGTTACTACTTACGCCACATGCCCCATTTTGAGAAGCACAATTAGCATTTATTTTATTGTCATCCTCAGTAAGGGCATTATCAGATGTGGACGACTTTAATTTAGTTTGTACCATCGAATTGTAAATAATATATATAATGGGGTTGTATATTATTCTTCATAAACAAGCAATATTTTAGCTAGGTGACGAAATCACTAAATCTTTCAGTAGCATTACAGTAATTTCTTTTTTACACATTTCGTATCTATTTGAAATGTATCACATTCTTCATTGTTTGGTATAATCTTCAATATACATTTCGACTTTTCGCCATACAATGGTTCTGTGCATCCATCCTCTATTTTCTTATTACGCTTACGTGTCTTGTTTGGCTTCGTTACAATTTCGCTTAATGGATGACTACATCTTGCACGAAAATGTTCGTATCGTTCTCGAACCTCGTGATAGGAAAGACCCGATTTTTTCCCTAACATCTTGTTTACAACCTCATGAAGCCGATATATATACTTTGAAAATGTCACACGAGATTTCATATGTGACATGGTAAGAGGTAAAGTTTTTAAATTTTTAGAGAAATTCTTACGACATTTACCACATGGCAATACATATTTTAGTTTTAATATGAAGTTTCTATATTGGTGTTTCTCATCACTTGTTGGATTTACCGGATAATTGAAACTGATTGAATGCATTGCATGCCACATACTTGGACCCCATACTGTGGTCAGCATACCATTATTGCTTTCATAGTCGATTACAGAGTATATTTTACTCGTTAACTCCTTGCTAGACACTCTCTTTTTTGTTTTATTGTGGTTTACCATTCTAATGTTACTGTATAAAATAGTGATAAATAAATATATCACTAAAATTTGGCTATTTTCTTAGTTTAGACAAGAATGTTTCTCGTTTTATTCATGTAAAATATATTCTGGGGGATATATATAAATGCCTGGTCTAGTAGAAGTAGTTGGTAATTTAATCCGTCCGTATCAATACAAGTTATTGGTGACATTCTTCATTGTATTATTTGTATACGTTTCGTATTATGCTTACAACAAATTCTATAAAAAAACAATTGACAATAAGTTTGCGAATGTGGCGAATGCAAATCGTCGCAACAAGGAAGCAGTTGTAATGTTTTTCCACGTAGATTGGTGTCCTCATTGTAAGAAGGCCTTACCGGACTGGAATAACTTCAAAAAACAATATAACGATAAGGAAATTAATGGGTATATAGTCAAATGTCAGGATATAGATTGCACCGAGGAGAGCAGTGACGTCACAAGTTTGATGAACAAATACGATATCGAATCCTATCCCACAGTTAAGTTATTGAGAGATACCAACGTTATCGATTTCGACTCCAAGATTACCTCCAATACATTAGAACAATTTGTCAACACCATGTTATTGGATTAGACAAACCAACTTTGACATAACAAATATTCAAGATACTATTTGTTATCTATCTATCTATTCGTTTTCGGGAATGGCGATGATATTATTCGCGTTTACAATTGCTATCCCTTGGTCAATGAGATCTATGCGTATACTTTGTTCACTTGTTGTATTTACAATATCATATATTGATATTGTCGGGGTGGTTATAAAATATTCATATGCGATTTTATAGGGGACTGTTTGTATTTTAGTGTTTACAAATTTCTTTATGATAGTCACTATATAATCAAACAAAGATGTATCTGGGTTAACTGTATTTACTATATCATTATTGGATTTGTAACCAATACCCAGTATTTCATCTGGATTTACTCCATCATTTATACATTGATATATAGGATAATTTGCAAATAACGCCCCATCACAGTAACACTCATTATCTTTAAAAAATGGGGTGAATATTATTGGCACTGAACATGAACTATATACTGCATCAATGACTTTCCAATCAGGATGACTTTTATGGGATACATCTACCAGTTCAAATGTATTGATGTTTGTAGCGAACATATGTATCTCTATTTTGGTTACTTCGTAAAAATCCAATAATGTTATATCACTCGATATATCCTTTCCACTGAATAAGGGTGATAATATATCAGCAATACAATCAATGTCGAATATTCCTCGACGTTGGATTGATTCCAATATAGAATATAAATTAAAAGAAAACACGTTTTGCCATGGTCGCTTAATTAAATAATCGTCCAATGTCTCCCAATCATAGTTCAATGCGAGTATAACCGCTATTATACTTCCTACGGACGTGCCATAGATACTTTGAATATTTTCTAGTGACCATAATTGTTGCCTGTGACATTCCTTTATTGCACCGTAAAAGGCAAAGCCAGCTAATCCACCACCTGAGCACACTATATGTTTTATTGTTGTTTTATCTTCGTCGACTACTGGTTCAGGTGTTTCTGGTATATATTCGCCGTCATCTGACATTTTTTATATTCTATTTACGTTATTTAATTCTATGTTTTTTCTGAACCATATATAATATATGTCGGTGTTTATAAATACTGACGAAGATGATGTCGTACAAAAAATCAACATGGACGATCTCTTCGAAAAAAAACAACGAAGAGATTTAAAACAATTGAGCATTTACAATAAATTATTAAACCGAGTACATAAACGCATCACTACAACTGCACGTGGTCGAGCCAAAGACACACATATTTGGTTTAATGTCCCTGAATATATATTCGGGGAACCTGTATATGACAATGCAGACTGTACTGGTTATTTAGTAGCTAATTTAGAAAAAAATGGGTTCCATGTTCGATATATGCACCCGAATACATTGTTTGTATCTTGGAATACATGGGTTCCATCATATGTTCGAAATGAAATTAAAAAGAAAACAGGTGTAGTTCTCGACGAAAAGGGAAATGTAGTAAAGAAACGTTCCGAGGAAGAGGAGGAAGAAGAAGAGGAGGAGGACATTAATTTGGCGATGTTCAATGACAAACAACGACCAACCGAAAAACAACAAAAACAATACAATGATGTGAGTGATTATAAACCAACTGGCAAATTAGTATATAATCCAGAAATGATTGAAACATTAGAGAAAAAGGTTTCATTTAAGTGAATATTTGGTCTTGTTACGTTTATTCTTACGACGGTTGACTTTACGTGTCCTTTTATGTGTTTTTTTATTCCGTTTACGACCACCCACCTTATCGTCGTTTGGTACCTCAACTGCCTCTGCGACAGGTATTATTGCCTCCGCAGTATCAACACTACTGCTCGGGGGTTCTACTGCATCCACTGGTGGTACTGCGGTTTCAGCATCGCGGAGTTCGAGTGCTTTATCTACAATCCGGTCAAATAACGTAGAAAATTTGTTCAAAAATGGTTCGGAAGTTGTTTTTTCATCTAAGAGCTTTTGTTGTAGAACATTTACAAACTCTTTACTAAACTCGTCACTATCTATCTTTTCTTTTAAGTTGCCAAGAACGCCGTTAGTTATTTTAGCGGTCATATCAGGTATCCTATCTGCAATTAACTTGCATGCGTCGTCAGTTATTTGTTGAGCCATTTCTTCGCCATTTTTTGAAACCGCGGATGTAATTGCATTACTCGCTTTACGTTTTAAATAAGCAACCGTAGCCATAGTTTTACTTGTAAATATAAAATATGGGTATAAAAAAATTGAATGCGTGCAGATTAATTTAATAATATCAAATTCCATAATAATAAATTGCCTATTTTATGAATACCGCCGCCGTCCAAAAAGCCCCCTCTGCATATCGTAAGACCCAAAAAAAAAAGAGTGATTTATCGAAAGTAGATAAGTCTAAATTATGGGATGTATTTGATATTGACGTCAAGACTTTGTCAGACAATACCGATAAGCAGAGTAGCATTGAATGTGTATATAACACGGTCGATGAAGATGTATGTAATCTATGTAAATCGTCTTTGATAATTACAGAGGATGGCTTTCGTACATGTATTAAACCGGAATGTGGTGTTATCTATACAGACACGCTTGACTTTTCACCAGAATGGAGGTTTTATGGTAGTGAAGATAAGAATGCGAAAGATCCTACACGTTGTGGTAATCCAATTAATCCATTACTAGTACAATCTTCATTCGGTTGCAAGGTGATGTGTAGCAACAAGTCATCTTACGAAATGAAAAAAATAAGGAAGTGGACTGAATGGCAATCAATGCCACACAAAGAAAAATCGTTGTATGAAGAATTTCAGTTTATTACTATTATGGCTCAAAATGCAGGAATACCCAAAATCTTTATTGACGATGCCATTGCTATACATAAAGATATCTCTGAACAAAAAATGTTTAGAGGACTAAATCGCGATGGCATTAAATCCGCTTCCATTTATATATCATGTAGATTGAATGGTTGTCCTCGTAATGCACATGAGATTGCCGAGATCTTTAAGCTAGACAAGACAAGTGCCACGAATGGTTGTTCCATTGCTGTAAATATTCTCCATAATATCGAACGGAACGTTGATCCAGATAACCAAGCCGATTTGTGCGTTACTCTGCCTAGTTCGTTTATCGAACGTTATTGTAGCAAGCTTGGTATTAATACCGAATTGACTATGTTGTCAAAGTTCATCGCATTTAAAATAGAACAGAATAACACTATATCAGACAATATTCCTCATGCGATTTCAGCAGGAATTATCTATTTCATTTCACAAAATTGCAATTTAAATATTACTAAAACGGATATTAAAGTTATATCGGGCGTTAGTGAAGTAACTATTAACAAATGCTTCAAGAAATTAGAAAATCTACGTGAAGCATTGTTGCCATCAGCAATTTTAGATAAATACAAATAGTCTATTCGATTTATCTTTACACCTTCATTTTTTTATATGAAACTATATTATAACACATCTCTATGGAGGCCTATATTGAAACAGTAATACGACAGAGAGCATTAAGGAGAGAACAAGACCGTATATTATCAGAACAAACACCTGGCATCACTGCACCAGAACCTGAACCGGAACCGGAACCTGAACCGGAACCGGAACCTGAACCGGAACCTGTATTTCAACCAGAACCAGAGCCGGAACCTGAACCTGAACCTGTATCTCAACCAGAACCAGAACCAGAACCTGAACCTGAACCTGTATCTCAACCAGAACCGGCGGTTGAACCCATAAGTGATATAATAAAACCAAATAATAGCACATCTATACCGAAATTGGTTTTTATCATACCGTATCGCAATAGAGAACAGCACCTCCATTTCTTTAAAGAACAGATGGGCAAGGTTTTATCAGATTTGAAAAAACATGATTACAAATTGTATTTTATACATCAACAGGATAAGCGCGAATTTAATCGAGGTGCAATGAAAAATATTGGGTTTCTCGCAATTAAGGCTATGTATCCAAATCACTATAAAGATATAACTCTGGTATTTAATGATGTAGATACAATGCCATATACAAAAAACTTTTTAAATTATAATACAGTTCATGGAGTTGTAAAACATTTTTATGGGTATAAGTTCGCTCTGGGTGGCATAGTTTCGATAAAGGCAAATGACTTCGAAAAAACGGGCGGATTTCCCAATTTTTGGGCATGGGGATATGAGGATAATACATTGAAGCAGCGGGTTGATCGAACTAGACTTCGTATTGATTATAGTCAATTCTATCCTATTATGGACGGCAATATTTTACAACTAAAAGATGGCATCAATCGTATAGTAAGTCGAGGCGAATTTGATAAATTTAACACCGGAACTGCTGACAATCTGCATGATATATCCAACTTGGTATATGATATAGATGATACTACGGATTTTATCAATGTTACTAGCTTCAATGCTAAAACGGATGCAAATGATGTAAAAACAACAAACTTTTCGTTGGATAATGGAACTGTTCCATTTAAAGGCAGACGCAAGCCTAAATTTGGCATGATGTTTTAGACCACCAAAGGTGTAAATGTATATTATTCTTCTAAAACACAACCATTTGTAATAGTATAGATAGTTTCATCCATCGACCAATCGTTTTGTTCTAAAATTGTTTCATCTACATCATCCTGACACTCACTGTCATAATCGTCACGGTTTTCTGGATCAAGGTAGAGGAGAAGATGGATTTCTTTCAACTCTTCGGCTGTATATTTTTCTTTATCGATAATTTGTTCCTCATATGCCCACCCTCTTCCTACTTCTTGACACATGGCACCGGGCAGTTCATTAACAATTATCTCTTGTTTACTCAATAATTCTTCCCTTTCTTTGTCGGTTAGGTCTACTTCAAATATACCCGCATTTAGATCACTAGTGATTTCATATCGAACTCGTTTTCCGGTTGAAATCATATTATTCCATTGTTCGGTTTGATATACACAATCATCATTTTCGGGAGTTAATATATACCGCTTGGTTTCAGTATCTTCTTTTTCTGTAACAGCGTGTAAATCACTCATAACTAATAATATAACGCTAAATCGGTTTATATCATTTTGAGTTACAATGATGTAACTGGGACCATTTTGATAGCTAGTCCCACTTCATTTACTGTTTCCCAGATACCAGATATCTTTACTACCATATCAATTGCATTGACATCTTTTACAACGAGTGAGGAAGTGCATTTAATAGTACCAGAATAAAGTCGCCTAGACAGAATGGTACTTATATTAACTGAAAGATGATGCATTTTTTTATAATAATCTAGTATTTGATACTCTATTTTAGATAAATCTTCGATTGCCTTTGCATTGCCAGGTTCAGATGGGTCATAATGTAGGTACAAATCCTGATCTTTCCTATTCACAATACAGGTTTGGCACGGAAGATTAAAGTAAATTCCCCCCATAGAAACGCAATCGGTTGAATAGATGATTTTAGTAAATGAACCATCTATGATTACGTTACGTTTTTTGTCTGTAAAGTACAGATCAGATAATTTAAACTCATTTGTCTTCAATATAATATTCATTTACGTTAATATTGTAAATGATTATCTGTTTATCTTGTTTTGTGTAAGAAATAATTACATAGACTTATTGAGATTATCAATGTCGATTAAGTTCTGTATTTTGTCGATTTCAGTTTGTTTTATCTGTATCTGACCATTTAAGGCATCCATTGTTTTTTGTTCTGATTTTACTTTCTTTTCTGATACAGCCAATTCTAGTTTTAATTCATCCATTTCTTTGGTTAACTTATCTATTTTGGCATTGTTGGTGTCTTCTTTTTTTGTAGAACCCTTATTCTCTATCCCCTCGTTAACATTCATATATTTGCGGTTCGCAAAAAAAATACACACGAAGACGAATAAACTAATTAGGATATTGTTGCGGTATTTCATTAGATTTATCATAATATAATATATAATATTATACTATATAAAATGTCTCCAAATTCAAATATAGGTCTAAATGAAATTGTATCTTGGAAAGGACAAACATTTAACCAAATATCTAGTTCGATTAGAAAAAACGGAGAAGTAAATCCGAACTTGACTATCGGAAATAACATCTTTGCAAAGCGTGGAGGTCTTCCTTTAAAATTATACAGACGTGAAATTAATGTACCTGCCGAACAGAGCTGTAATCAACGCACATCTACAAGATTGTCATTGATAAATGCTCCCGGTGGAACTATTACAAATTCTGCTATAAAAGATGATGTTGGTGGTTTAGTTAATACTGTGCATTTTAACTTGACGGAAAATTCTAGCGAACGTCCGGGCAGTAAATGTGATAGTGAATGTAGCAAGATTGGAAATACTCAATCGAATGCTTTGCGCAGGTTACGTAGTGGCGGAATGATCAAAAAACAATTCGATCTATCCAACGATAAACAAACCTATTATACAAATACTCAACAATATATACATAGCAGAAATCGTAGTTTTAATCAGAACCAATACTACTATATTCGTAGCGGTAATTCCGATGCTACACCAGGTGATAGCTTATCCGCTAATAATATATATTCAACCAATACACTAACAGATTGTAAGAAATTCTATAACTCTGAAATATCTACATTCAAATATAAGTGGGTAAACGAACCAACTATCGTTGAAAACGTGAATACTACCCTGCCTGCCATAGTGGAGGTTACTGTCCCTGTTGGTTATTATGACGTAAGTGATTTAAATAATTTATTACATAACACAATGATTGAGAACCTTCATTATTATCGACGCCTGGACAATCAAACTAAGGTATTTTTATTAAACTTTACGTATAATGGAACAACAAATAAGATTGACTTAACTGCATCTCCCATTAGTACTACCATTGTTACAAGCAATGTTTATGGCAAAGCATTGGAATTAGGTGAGTTAGGTGTTTTTGAAACTGACAAATGGAGTACCCCGACTACTGCTACTGTTCCACAGATACAAGTGTTAGATAATCATTTTAAGAACATTATTGGATTTTCCGCAAATCCTGACGAAAACACGTTTTATCCATCCGCAAGTGCCACTAGTATAGATGTAATCACATCATCCACTGTGACCCCATTGATCCAGCCTCGTTATAATCGTGTCTATTATAAACCGAATAACCCGAAATTCGCACAACAAGGTGCGGTGTCATCAGGATCCAGAATTGCTAGAAAGAAATATGACACGATAACTAATTCGGCTAGTTCATATACCACGGCATATGGGTTACATGTCGCAAATGCACTAGCATATGGTGTTCCAGCCAATGGTTATACAATTAAGGATAAGTTAGGGTATCCCAATCCGAATACACCGGTAGTTACTAGTACTGGCGAAATGAGACTATGTCGATAATTATCACTAACATTGTCGAGTAAGTAAGTAAATATTATTCAATCATAACAATATTTACGCTTCCCTAAATATACAATTGCACATATGGCAACTTGTTTTTTGTACACCAGAACTGGGATTTTTGTACATTATTACGTACAAGTGCCTCGATTTTGTCTGGTTTTTGTTTATTGTCAATCAATGTGATTGTATAATATATATTTTCTATCTGTTGTTGTCCAAAAACGGCGTTGTATTCATTTATCTTGGTTAAAAAATGCATTGGGATTGGGGAGGATATAAATCGTGATATATATGAAGTTGACGGCGCAGAAACCATAGTTTCAAAGGCTTTGTATAGATTAGAATAAAACTGACTGTTCGAATTATATATAAACCCTTTGCAGACTATGTATTTTTCGGAATTTGCATAACGACTAGTATATGGTTTGATCATATAGACCTTTTCGTAAAATGACGATAAAATATACAATATGTCTATTGTATGAGGCATAAAACAGTCAAACAGTTTTAATATAAACGTGCCTCCATGTTTTTGCATGACTAATGCATAACATACCTGGGCGAATAATAGTTGAGCAATATTCACCTCTTGTTTGTTAAAGTCGATCGAAAAATCAAATCCTCCGTCCGCGGTTATTAAATCCATAGATGTCCCGTATTTCTGCTTACAGTAATCAAAATTTTGTATAGATAATATATTCCCGGTCTTGTCTGCACCCGTTTCAATGCAAACGTTTTTATTCTGTTTTAAAAAATGTTCTGTTTTTTTCCAGCTTGGAATATTTGGGTCGTTATTTTTATCGATTATAGTCATTCCTGTGTAGATATCGTGCTTACAGTTTCGAGTTTTGGCAATTGCTTCGATAAATCCGCCAGGGCCTTCTGCTAGGTGGAACGTACGAATTGGCTTGGAATCAAAATGTAAGCGAAATGTATTTATCATTTCTATCATTTTGAAGTAAGACCGAGATAGGGGCGTATATTTCGAGACGCACTTTTTTTTAAAGGGAACTATCGTGTGTATGTATTCATATGGGTTAGTATATCTTTTAAAAATATCCCAGTCGTTTTCTATATGTTCCAATTTATGTTTTATATCAGACAAATATCCAGACAGTGAATGTGATATTACTGGGTCGGGTACATTTTCACTCGTTTCACAAGCAATATTCTTATATAATAAAAAATTACTACGTGGTACTATGTAGTATGTCATATCAGTATTGTATTGTTAACTAATTACGAGTTGTAATTTCTATATCATTTTTGGAAAATACCCTATTATTTTTTATGATTATGTTTTTTAACGTTGTGAGGTTATAATATTGACATGAGACCCAACGTGAGAAGTAGTTATATAATTCGTATTTGTGGCGTTCATGTAATTGGGCGAGGAAGTTGGTTGACTAGTACAATTTTTATTGGCAACATCGGATGCCTTGACCTTGACTATGCAA
>Ga0255783_10000489_pt1 | contig 45906 bp, 41 predicted proteins | sample 011ome_22_FD_179981 | JGI IMG/M metagenome (GOLD analysis project Ga0255783, IMG submission 179981) | Coastal salt marsh microbial communities from the Groves Creek Marsh, Skidaway Island, Georgia - 011507BT metaG (version 2) | ecosystem: Environmental > Aquatic > Marine > Intertidal zone >... | reverse complement strand
ACGATATGGGCGGCGTCGCCCGCCAAAAACATATTGCCATAGCGCATCGGTTCAGCGACGAAACTACGCAGAGGGGCAATTGATTTTTCAAAACTGTCGCCCGTCTCCAAGTTTGTGGAAACATCAGAGCCAACCCTGAGCGACAGCTCATTCCAAAATCTCTTATCAGACCAGTCCTCAACCTTGTCTGTTAGCGGACACTGAATGTAATACCTGCTTCGCGTCTTTGAGCGCATAGAACACAAGGCGAACCCGCGTTGATGGTTCGCATAAATTAGCTCATCAGATACGGGCGGTTTTTCTACTAGAATACCAAGCCATCCGAAAGGGTAAACTTTTTCATAGGTTTTCAATATATTGCTTGGAATCGTATGACGGCAAACGCCATGAAATCCATCGCATCCGGTAATATAGTCCCCTTCGATCTCATACGATTCACCATCCTTCGTATATCGTAATTTTGGCGAAGTAGTACTCACATCTATTGGTTGAACATCCTCTGCAGAAAAGACAATCTCACAACCCTGTCTCAACCGCTGAGAAATCAAATCCGCCGTTAATTCAGTCTGTCCGTAGACCATAACTTTTTTACCAGTGAGTCCGGCAACATCAATTCGATGAAGATCGCCATCAAAGGCAAGCTCAAACCCATCATGGGGAAGACCCTCAAGGTGCATCCGATCACCAATTGTGGCTTCCTCTAGCGCCTGAACACTTCCCCACTCCAGCACACCAGCACGCACCCGCGCTTCGATCCGCTCACGACTTTGTCTATCCACGATAATGCTGGAGATACCTTCGTTATAAAGAAGTTGGGATAACAAAAGACCTGCTGGCCCAGAACCAACAATAATCACCTGTGTCTTTTTGCATTTCACCGTAACTTGCCTTTTCTAAATTGCGAAAACCGCATTTTTTTTAAAAAAATTGAATAATTACCTAGAATCAGATTTGTGCATCATAGTTTAGACCTTCATCCAGATAAATACATCGGCAATAACAGACACAGTGCCGGAAATAACAAGAGTAAGCCCACACGAAAAATCTCAACTGCGAAAAATGGCATCACACCTTTAAATATCTTTGTTATCGGTGTATCTGGTACGAATGACTTGATAACAAAAACATTGAGACCCACAGGGGGCGTGATGAGGCCCAATTCCACTACCACAAGAGCCAACACACCAAACCATATTTTTAACTGATCTGCAGTCATACCAAATGCCGCATCTGCCGCAGTAATGTAATCGCCCCCATTAAGCTCAATCAGAGTTGGCCAAAAAAACGGAATGACGACTAAAATCATGGATAGCGACTCCATGAAGCAGCCTAATATGATCAGTAAAAGAAGCATCAGCGCAAGTACAAGATAAGGCTCAAAACCCGAGTTCGCCACTAAATCGGTAAGCGCCACAGGCAGACCAGAACGGGAAAAGAATCCCTTCAAAACGTCCGCAGCGAACAAGATGAAATAAATCATGCCTGCTGTTTTCGCTGTAGATAAAATTGGATTTTTAAGCTTATGAATTGTGAGGTACGTCCGCGAAAAAAATCGGGATAAAAAACCAAAAATCAAAATGACCAACACGCCCATGGCTGCCGCTGGCGTTGGTGTGAATAACCCCATACCCAGCCCTGCAATAATTGTGCCAAAGATAAGTAAAACGGGCACAAGACGCCAAAGCGCCTGTTTTACCTCAACATGACTCAACACTTTCGGTTCAGGTGCCAACTCAGGATTGAGTCGAACACGCAACCAAATTACAGTAATAAAACATATAACAGCTAGCAGTCCAGGCAAGATCGCCGCTTGAAACATTTCAACAATTGAGGCCTCAACAACAATTGCATAAATTACTAGTGCGACTGATGGTGGTATTAAAATTCCTAGAGTGCCTCCTGCAGCAAGCGTTCCGGTGGCGAGACCATCATCATATTTAAGTTTACTTAATTCCGGAAGCGACACCCTGCTCATCGTACTGGCTGTCGCGATCGACGAACCGCTCACTGCGCCGAAGCCGGCACATGCGCCAATGGCGGCCATAGCGACGCCGCCTCTGATCCTCCCGAAAAGCGCACTGAATCCCGCAAATAAATCGCGACTTAAACCAGCCTCAGCAGCTAAAAAACCCATTAAAATAAAAAGAGGGACCACCGATAAATCGTAATTCGCGATGTTGTTCCAAAGGGACGATTTAAACTGAAGTATATAGGGGCCAAATTTTAAAAATGGCGCCACAATGCTAAGTGCAAACGAACCTAAAATACCCGCAACTAACATTGACAAGGCCACAGGAATTCGAAATCCGATTAGGATAAAAAGAAAGAACAGACCTGCGAGCCCGACAAGTTCGCGCTCACCCATTACCTTGCCTCACACATTGCTCGTGGATTTTTCTCGGAAACAATTTGAGTAAACTAGCCGCCAACCACAGAAGGCACGATACGATTGATACACACATAAATGGCCAAACAGGGATACCAAGTACTTGGGTGAGATCTCCATCGGATTTTACCTCGAGCGTCCCATAAACAAGCATGCGCAACAAAAAAGTGACGACAAGAATCATTAAGATTGCGGTAATACGATCAATGAAATTTTGCAGCCATAACGGCGCCTTACTGACAAATAAGTCAACAGCGACATTTCCATCCTTTAATTGGCAATAGGGCAGCATAGATAACGCCGCGACACCAATCGCCATGGTCACGATATCCTCATATCCAGAAATGCCGGGAAACGAACTACCGAAAAGACGAAATACACGATCAAGGCTAAAACCCAAGATGTTTATTCCAGTAAGGAAGACAATACCGAGAAGCAATATGCCGCCGAATAATGCCCAAGCATTAATAAATTTTTCAATTAAAAAACGAATAACAATGGTTCCTGATCAAAATTGATTACGCAGACATGGCAAATAATTTGTCATGTCAAAGTCGTCTTACTTACTATGCTCGGCTATAGCTTTCTTAGCTTTTTTCACTAAGCCTTCACCATCAATACCTTTCCCTGATACCTCATCAATCCAACGCTCAACTACCGCGTCATTCGCAGCAGAAAATTTTGTAGATTCCGCAGAAGATAATTGAGTCACGCTCTTACCTTTATCAGTTGCAAGCTTCATACCAAGAGGTTCGATATTATTCCACGCGTCACCAATTTCGGAAGCGATTGCAGCACCGGAATTATCTTCGATAATTTTTTTCAGATCATCAGGCAAAGAATCAAAACTATTTTGGTTCATTGCAAACATAAACGTTGCAGTACCAAACCTTTCACCACCATCCATCTCAACTGAAAAATTAGCAAGCTCTATAACTTTTAAAGGTATCGCTACTTCAAATGGAATGAGAGCCCCATCAATTGCTTTCTTTGACAACGCTTGCGGCAGCGCTGGGACTGGCATCCCCACCGGCTCTGCACCCCAGCTCTCAACCATCCATGCTCCCGTTCTTGAGGGAGAACGGAGCTTTAAGCCCTTTACATCTTCGAAAGACTGGATCTCCTTTGACACCGTGTGTAGCGCATTGCCAGCATGGACGTGAATCAATAATGGTTTGATATTTTTTAAGTCTGTCGCAATGTCTTCCATCATGTCTTGTATCGCCAAATTGGTCGCTTTCGCGTCACCGTTATGAACTCCTGGTAATTCAAATACCTCAACTCGCGGAAATACCCCTGGAGTGTAACCAGGCACTGTCCAAACGATATCGGCCACCCCATCGCGAACCTGTTTATAGAGCTCAGGAGGTTTTCCGCCCATCGACATTGATGGAAAAATTTCAAATTTTATCCGGCCACCAGATTCAGCCTCAATTTTGTTAGCCCAAGGCTCAATAAGAATTTTTTGAGCTGGCGCTTTGGGGCTTAAAAAGTGATGTATCGTAAAGGTGAAGTCCTGAGCGAAGGCTCCGGTAGTTGTCACGACGAAAAACACTACACTAGCTGATGCTGTACACAATATGAGTCGTCTGAGTAACATAATTTTCTTAAAAAATTTTTAATAGAAGCCAATGATTGAAGCGGCAGGGTGACGCAGCGTATGCCTTGAATTCTGCCACTCGACCAATCACCTCTCATCATGACTATCAGTCACACTTAATTTCAATAATGGCACATTATGGCGGAACAAAAAAAAAAGGACTCAGATTTTAGCTAAGTCCTTGATTTTATGGCGACCCCAAGGGGATTCGAACCCCTGTCGCCGCCGTGAAAGGGCAGTGTCCTAGGCCTCTAGACGATGGGGTCTTAATTCGTCTTCGCGTGCTTGGTGGAGATAAGCGGGATCGAACCGCTGACCTCTTGCATGCCATGCAAGCGCTCTCCCAGCTGAGCTATACCCCCAGCAAACGAGCGGTAAATTATACGGAGTGACAAAGATCGTGTAAAGCTTTTTGTCTAACCCCTAAAGTAGCTTCAAACCAGTCTCTAAGCGACTTACTGAGCGCTCACGACCAATAAGTTCGATAACAGCATCGATCGCTGGAGTTTGGGTTTGGCCGGTCAGCAGAAGCCGTAAAGGCATCGCCAGTTGCGGCATCTTCATTCCAAACTCCTTGAGGATACTTTTAAGGCTATCGGCTATTACGGATCGGCTCCACTCAATCTCTCGTAACGCTTTCGTGACCGCATTTATCGCAGGCTTTATCTCTGCGGAGAGAAATTTTAACCGGTCTTCCTCGCTAATATGTATCTCTTGAAAAAAAATCAAAACAGAATCTGCGAGTTCATTCATCGAAGTTGCGCGATCTTTCAATAAGTCTATTAGTCTCGATAAGTCAGGGCCATCCTCCCAATTGACGACCCTACTCTCCAGATTCCTACGAACTATTTCAGCTAGAGTCTCACCCTCCTCTAGCTTGATATGCTCTCCATTAATCCAACTGAGCTTCGCAGCATCAAATTTTGCTGGTGAACGACTAACCTGGTCTAAATCAAACCAATCAACGAATTGTTCTGCAGTGAACACCTCTATGTCTCCGTGCGACCAACCGAGACGCGCGAGGTAATTAAGCAACGCACCAGGTAAAAAGCCTTCATCTCGGTATTGAGTAACGCTAACTGCTCCATGTCGTTTAGATAATCGTTCACCATCACTTCCCAAAATCATGGGGACGTGACCGAAAGCAGGAATATCAAAACTTAAAGCTTGGTAAACATTAATTTGTCTTGGCGTATTATTCACGTGATCATCACCCCGAATCACGTGAGTCAATTTCATATCATAGTCGTCGACGACCACGCCGAAATTATATGTCGGAGTCCCATCCCCACGTAGAAGAACGAAATCATCAAGTTCCTCATTAGATACGGTAATTTTGCCCTTAACCAAATCATTCCAACTCACATCACCCCTATCGGGGTTTTTAAATCTCAATACCGGCTTAACTCCCTCAGGAGCAATTTTTCCAATGGCATTCTCGGGCCTCCACCTTCCGTCATATCTGGGCTTATTTCCAGCTGCCCGCTGACTCTCTCTCATCTCAGCTAATTCGCCAGGAGAGGCATAACACCAATAAGCACTACCGGACTCCAGCAGCCTCTCTGCGACCTCACGATAGCGAGCAAGTCGATCCATTTGAAAAATTGGGCCCTCATCATAATCAAGGCCTAGCCATGCCATAGAATCAAGAATCGCTTGCACTGACTCCTCAGAAGATCGCTCTTGATCAGTGTCTTCAACTCGAAGAATAAATTGACCTTGATGCCTCCTAGCATAGGCCCACGCATAAAGCGCGGTACGTGCCCCACCGATATGTAAAAATCCAGTAGGACTGGGAGCAAAACGGGTACGAATCATAGCTATCAACCGAGAGTATAAAGCCTGCATTTTACGTGACAATGTATAAAAAAACCAAGCTGACGACAAAACATATCGGGATTAAGATGTACCCAAAGAGATATTGGAAATCATTCGTAATTATCTTATTCTTAAGCTCCCGATGTATGTCAAAATATTTCTGTGCTTACTCGATCGTGCAATATGTCAATACAAGTCTTGTCAGAAAAAATTAGAGCCTTACAGTCTGACTGGCCAGACTGTTGGGTCGGCATTCGAGACGTTTTTAGATCATGCTGTGAACGCTTGGGTATCGCCTCTCCACTTGATCAAAGAGCATCTCGACTATTAGCCGGCGGTTTATCTGTGTCTAATTTCGTGGAACACTCGTGTAAAAATATGGCCCGAAAAAGCAAAGAACCCGACTATCACTCACGCCTCCATACAGCCATTGTTCTAGAAAGCCTGACAGCACTACTACTCGAGCGAAGAAAAATAGACAAACTAAATACTCAGTCTCTTATCCGAGAAGAAATACTCCTGATGGTAGCAATGGCTGGCCATGACGCGGGCCATGATGGCAGCAGAAATAGCTCCATTTGCCAGCTAGAGTCACGATCATTTAGATTCATACGACCGTTATTGGAAGCAGCAAAATGCGACGAACGAGACATTTATGCGATCAAACGGATTATTTGGAGCACCGATCCAACGCTCTATGAAAAATTACATAATGGTGCCCACACTACAGACTTTGACTTAAGAAAGCCGTCTTGGCAGGCGGTGCTATGCCAAGAGGCTGATATTCTTGCAAGCGCGATCCCAGAATTCGAGAAAGAATTAACACGTAGTCTTGCGGACGAATGGAGAAAAATAGACCCTATATCTGCCGAGGGTTTACTGTCGCGAGAGGGACGAACTTATTTTTTATCTCACTATGCCAAATTCTCATCTCCTGCCGCCCTATCATTCGGCTTACGAGAGATCGTCAACGATCAATTATCTAAACTGCAAGAGCGGTAATTCATCTGATAAGATTAAATAGATATAAGATTCGACTGAAAAATCCGGCTTAGTCGAAACACATATTCGCGTGATGCGCTGGAACCCGACCCACCTGCTAGTATAGTGTTATAGAGAGTTATATTTTCATTACAAAATACAAAAAGATAATATGCTCAAAAATATCAAACAAGAGTTTATCGCTCAGCTAGAACAAAAAAGACAAGAAATCTTGCCTCAGAGCCCACCTGAGTATTTAAATATTATGGCTGACGCAGTGCATACATCGATGAACCTAATTAGCAGTTCTGACGCGCTTTATCACGATGTCGAGCATACGTGCATGGTCACCTTATGTGGTCAGGAAATATTTGCTGGTAAAAAAACGCTTGAAGGTGAACTCAACTCATCTGACTGGCTACACTTCACGCTGGCACTACTTTTTCACGATATCGGTTATGTAAAAAACATTTTGACTGATGACAGCGGCGCGGTTCAAGTAACTAACTTAGCTGGAGACACACACTCTTTAGAAGGTGGAGACACTGATGCCGCCCTGACTCCCTACCACGTTGAAAGAGGAAAACTATTCATTCGTCAGAGAAATTGGCATCGCGATATAGATAAAGTCTTACTGGAAAATTTAATCAGCTATACGCAATTTCCAATACCAGACCGTGGTGTGGCCAGCAATATAGAGGACGAGAAATTCCGAGCCCTTGCTGGATTGGTTGGATCAGCGGATTTAATAGGACAGCTTGCTGATCCAATGTATGACGTCAAAATACCCAGATTATTTTACGAATTTAGCGAAACTGGATCAGCAAAAAAAATGGGGTACCAAACCCCTGATGACCTTCGCACTGGCTACCCAGCCTTTTTTCTTAACTTCGTGAAACCGCACATCGGTGATGCCCTTAAGTATTTGCAAGTAAGCAATGAGGGCAAAAACTGGATCTCCAGCTTAAATTATCATGTGTTCTCACAAAGCCATAAAGCCAAACTTGAGAAAAGTGGAATCGAACTATTGAGTGAGATCACAAAAATAAAAGCCAGGAAGTATAAAATCGAGGAATTAATCGTCCTTATTCTAGAAAAAATTTGCAAATATAAGTCTTGGCCACTAGGTCACGCCTATAGCGTTCAACGTAATGATGATGATGCACTACTGCGGTCAATGAAAATTTGGTATTCGAAAGAAACCGATAAAAAAACGGAAGAATTTAAAGTAATTAGTGAAGGATACGTTTTCAAATCAGGTGAAGGCCTGCCCGGTAGGGTCTGTGCGGCAGGAACGCCACAAACAATTTATGACGTTACAGTAGATCCAAATTTTCCGCGGGCCAAACTAGCAAATGATATTGGAGTACGTGGCGCGTTTGCATTCCCAATAAACGATGGCCTAGGTGTTCGATGGGTTCTAGAGTTTTTTAGTCCCAACCCGGAAATACTCAACCCTTCTGTATTGGAACTCATGAAAGCCGTTAGCACCTACATAAGCGGGGACTTTAACTCATGATTAATTTCACACGCATCGCAAAAATGGAATTTGAGAAAGTCCTAGCCGAGTCTATTGAGTACCAAAACTCAGATGTATTATTGGCGTCAGACATTATCAAGAACATGGCATTACTTTCGTTTACGCGATTTGCAAGGTCCAGCAGCCTTTACTTTTCGCTCAGTCATGCACTTTCCACATCAATTATCGGATTACATATTCTTAACGCAATGCGATGCCGAGATGGCTCAATCAGGCCCGCTCAAATTATTAACTTGATGGCCTCTGTACTCTTTTGCAACATAGGAGTAATTAGGCAGCTTTTGCAGGAGGATAATGGCGATCATCAGAAAATTGATGATGAAAAACCGCGCTTCGTAGACCAAAGCTTTACTGACTCATCGTTATGGCCATATAAATCTTTTCGAAGCACTCGATTCATTCAAAGTACATCATTTTTAAATTCAAACATCAACTTGGAGATAGTAAGTCGAGCAATTGAATACTCAGATTTTTTTGGAAGTAATTCAGAAAGATCATCAGATGTTGGGGAAATAGCGAAATATGTACGAGCCGTTCAAGTTATAACGCTAATGTCAGACCAGAACTATCAAAGAAAGTTGGTTGAGTTTTATTTGTCAGCAAATGAGGCTAACTTAGTGGACAAAACCATATTTAAAGATCTCTCCGATTTTCGACAAAAATGGAATCAATATTTTTGGGAACGAATTTATCCGGACGTTGGGGAAGAAATACTGCTTTTGAGGGAAACGACTGAAGGTAGAACTATCGTTTCGCAAATATATTCCCATCTCTAACTCAAATTATCAACGTCAAAGTCAGCCATCGCAGATCAAAAAAATCGTACTAAAATCCATTATATGAATTCAACGCTCATTAGTGCGACAAGTGCGCCCAGCGTTAACTTAACTCTCATCTGCAACCAGAATTTAGGTAAAGATAATTGTTTGCTGAGATAACTATCGGCTGCCAGGGTCAGTAAAAATAATGCTGTCAGTGGGCCCACCCGAACTACCTGAGGTAACAGCAAACATACCCACGCTAAAACAGCAGGTAGGACACCCCAATACAATAATACATTTCTTCTCGCTCGCGACATATCGCTTACAGTTAGCGCGAAACCCCATGATATCGCCCCAAGAAACGATATAATCAATGACGCATAGCCGTGAATCGCGAATACCCACAAGTCTGACTGATCGAACCAATAAGCGAGGAACGCACAACCGAAGAATGGAATTAGCCCACCATACCCTAGGCCCTGTATCAATCTTACATGTGAACGTAGGTCAGACACAGATAGTTAGAAATTCAGATAAAAAAACTCACATTTGCTATTAATTCAACAGCTTAAATACCACTAACTGCTTTCGCGTATAAGAACTCTTCCAAGCCCCATACACCACCCTCACGCCCAATCCCAGATAAGCCAACTCCACCAAACGGACTGGCTGGACTCAACATCTGTCCATTGATCTCAACCATGCCAGATTTCAGTTTCCGAGCTAAAAGACGTGCGCGATCCATATCGCTAGTTTGCACATAATTCGTTAGTCCGTAAGGCGTGTCATTAGCGAGCTCTATGGCGTGGTCTTGGTCTTTGAATGGGATAATAGAGAGGACTGGCCCAAATATTTCCTCTTTAAAGATGTCCATTTCGGGTGTTACGTCCGCGAATACTGTGGGTTTAACAAAATAACCCTTATCAAAACCATCAGGACGCCCTTCACCACCACAAACCAGCTTAGCGCCTTGTGCTATACCAAGCTTGATGAGCTCCTGAACTTTCTCATACTGAGCCGCCGAAGCCACTGGCCCAATATGTCGACCCTCCTCCTGAGCCAAACCAACCATTGTTTTTTTAGCCATCTCTTGAGCTTGCTCAACCGCTGTTTCGTACATTGACTCTTCAACCAGCATTCTGGTTGGCGCATTACAAGACTGACCACTATTCAAGAAACACTGACGAACACCACGACCAACCGCTTTTTCGTCTGCATCCGCAAAAATAATATTTGCTCCTTTGCCTCCTAATTCGAGGCAAATAGGCTTAACGTGTTCACTAGCTGATTGCATGATTAATTTGCCGGCTCTCGTTGAGCCGGTAAACGATATTGCTGCTACATCTGGATGTTTTGTTAACCAAGTCCCTACACCTGCACCATCACCATTTACGAGATTAAACACGCCATTTGGGAAACCAGCTTCATCAATCATTTCTGCAAGCAACATTGAGGACAAAGGTGCTATTTCTGACGGCTTTAATACAACCGAGCACCCCGCCGCGAGTGCTGGAGCAACCTTCAACATCACTTGATTCATCGGCCAATTCCAGGGGGTAATTAAACCGACCACACCAACGGCCTCGTGAAACACATTGTCGACACCGTCTTTCTTCGTCACTTGAGTAACAAAATCAAATGTCTCCAATGTTTTGATAGTTTGTCGTAAATGTCCATAACCTGCGCCGGCTTGTGCCGTTTGCGCAAGTGCGATCGGCGCCCCCATCTCCGATGAGATGGCTTCCGCCATGTCATTCATTTTAGATTTATAAATCTCCAAAAGACGCTCAAGCGAAGCTTTTCGCTCTGCGACTGGTGTCTCAGCCCAGGCCGTTTGCGCCTTCTTTGCAGCGGCAACTGCAAGATCAAGGTCTATCTCATCTCCGAGAGAGATTGTCTCGATTGCCTCCTCCGTTGTTGGATTGATGACAGGCAATGTCTGATTAGAATGCGCCTTGACCCAACCACCATCAATATAAAAATCTGTCTTGCTATGCATGGACGCACCTCATGAGAATTAGGAATTAAAAGTTTACAGTTTCTGAGATTCTATCAAATGTATGCAAACAACAGACCAAAAAGAAGAGACGTCTTTAGTTCGATACTGACAACAGGAGTATTATATTTCTCTAGCCAAGATACCGGTAAATAGTCAATGTCCATACATCTCGTCTCTTTTGTGGGTCACCTCGCTTTTTTTCTGACCGCTATTTCTTTCGTAGTTAAAGATATTGTGGCGCTCAGAATACTTGCGATATTTAGTTCATTCGCCGCAATTTTGTACAATTACTTCCACCCGATGGGGTCACCAGATTGGCTACCGTTATCGTGGTGTTTCGTTTTCGCGTTAATAAACATCTGGCGTGTCTGTCAGTTTTATACCGAAAAATATAAAGTTTCTTTGAGTGATGTTGAACGAGAGATGTTAGATACGAGTTTCTCTAATTTCAACCCGGTTGAATTTGCTAAACTGATGCGAGCCAGCTACTGGGAAAACGTCGGCATCAACACGACTTTAACTACGGAAAAGGAAATACCCCAAAAACTGTACTTTGTACAAAATGGCTCGATCTTGGTTACCCGAGATAACAAAGAAATCGCTCGAACCTCAGATGGTACCTTTATCGGTGAAATGTCTTTTATCAACAATAGTTGCGCTTCTGCAACCACAACCACCCTAACACCCACAAAACTGGTGGTTTGGGACAGGCTGGCTTTGAATAAGCTACTTTCACGAAATCCGACACTGAGCATTTTGCTCAAACACAGCATCAGCGTTGATCTAACAAAAAAAATAACAGAACAACCAGATCCAAGGTAGGACGACTTATTTGGGTTCCTCGCTAAACAACCCGGTCACAACGCACTCCGAAGATTCGTCTTGAGCACTATCCTTTTGCGCAAGCTTGAATACAGCGCCAAACCGCTGTCCATTTTTTTCATAAATCTCGACAATCACATCATCAAATAAAAGCTCTAACTCACACGCCTCCGTGGTAATCCATCGCAAGTTAGATACCGGTGACATGTGGACCTGATAAGTGTTTTGATGCTCGTATGCCACCGTTGCAGTAAACACACCAGAGGCTTGAACGTCGCTACTCCAAGCCCCAGCATGTTGCCATGGCATCAAACCCAATATAAACAATAAAAAACTATATTTCACCACTGTACATACACCTAAAGCTCCCAAAACAAGACGCACAAATGAATGCTGAACTACAAATCCTCAATTCGATCACGTAGAATCTGAGCCCGAACCGATATCTGGGAAATCTCGCTCTCAGTTTTGCGATCAATATTCTTTAACATCATAGCCATTCTCGGATTATTCTTAAAGGCTTTTCGATGCGTAATCAAAAAGTCCCAGTAAAGCGTATCGAAAGGACACGATTGCGCGCCATGTTTTTCCTTACGTTGATATTTACAACTTTTGCAATAATCACTCATCCGGTTGATGTAGGCGCTGCTGGACACATAAGGTTTTGTTGCGAGCACACCACCATCGGCATATTGGCTCATACCAATGGTATTGGGTACTTCAACCCACTCCAGAGCGTCTATATAAACGCCTAGGTACCACAAATGAACATCACGCGGATTTATCCCTGCTAACAATGAAAAATTACCTACAATCATGAGGCGCTGTATGTGATGTGCGTACGCAGTCTCTAGTGACTGATTAATAGTAACGCTCATACACTTCATATCAACCTTACCGCTCCAAAACCAAGCGGGCAATTTCTTAGAAAAAGCAAACGTATTACTTAAAAGGTAATCAGGCATCTTAGCCCAGTAAATACCTCGGACATACTCCCTCCAACCAAGTACTTGCCGCACAAACCCTTCAATACTGGCAATATTCTTTTGGTCCCCATCCAAAGCTTTAACGACAGCATTCAGCACCTCTTTTGGAGAAATCATCTTTAGATTTAATGAAAAGGAGAGCAGCGAATGGAAAAGTGTCTGGCTTTTATCCGACATTGCATCCTGATAATCACCAAAAAATTTCAAATTCCCATTGCAAAACCGTTTTAGCATTTCAAGAGACTCTTCTCGATTTGATGGCCATTGAAATGCAGCAGCACTGGGGTTTCCAAACGTTGTGACTTTAGCCTGAGTAATCTCATCCCAAAGCGCTGAATGATCGTAAGTGGGGCCGGATGCTGAGTCAGGGCTTGGCTCACCCCGCCACGCCTTTCGATTTTCTTTATCGAAGTTCCAGTTACCACCCGTAGGCTTACCGTCCTCTATCAACACATCATGCTTAACCCGTAAATGTCGGTACCAATTTTCCATCTTCCAAGTTGAACGATTCTGCATGAACGTCGCCAGGCCATCGCGTGGTTCGAAAAAATGCTCTGTGGAAACTTCCCCGCCTTCTAGCGAAGATGCATTGAAAAATTCTTTAAGCTCTTGATCAACATACCAAGAATCTGGCTGTTGCCATGAAAATGAGGACACAGCAAATTTTTCGCAAAAATAAGAAGCGTTACCGGAGAAACTTTGCTGATTATCAGACGCACCAATACTAAGGTAATGAACATGATGCCCGAGCGAACTTAGCGATGCAGAAAACGCACGCATCGCCGCGAACGTACCCAGTACTTTCTGAGCATGCTGAGGCGAACGCTGAGTTTCAGACTTAACTTCCATCATTAGGTATGCCACATCAGGATCAACCTTCTGATACCAAGAATGATTGATATTTAGCTGGTCACCCAAAATTAAACGCAACTCTTTCATCTCTTAATCAGATCCTTTAGAACGACGACATCGAACAGAACAAAATTTAACTTGACTCCAATCTTTCTCCCACTTTTTTCGCCAAGAAAATGGGCGACCGCATGACACGCATACCTTGACGGGTAAGTTTGCCTTGACAGAACCTGACGGCTGCCCCTTACCAGAACGCCCCATTTAATCTGGGCGGTTTAGCCAAGCCGGTTTAACGTTTTCTTTTTTCTCTAAGGCCTCGAGATACTTGGCATGTCTCTCCAACTCCTCCTGAGACGCTTGAAGAACAAGAACATTACTCTGAGGAGCGCTTAAACCACTTTCTAAAGAAGTTTTCTCCCGGTCGTTATCTTCGCCTAACAAACTATCTTGCCCCCGCGTCATCGCCAGATAGACTTCGGCGAGAAGTTGCGTATCAATTAACGCTCCGTGAAGTGTACGGGACGATCGATCAATGGCATAACGTTCACACAACGCATCAAGTGAATTTCTCCTACCTGGATGTAATCGCCGTGCCATTGTTAATGAGTCGATAACCTCCTCGCAGTAATCCCCAAATACGCCCATTCCCAACTTATCTAACTCCATATTTAGGAATCCAATATCAAACGAAGCATTATGCATAACGACATTACTGCCCTTTACAAACGCGAGCAAATCCTCAACTACGAGATCAAAGGTTGGTTTATCTTCTAGAAACTCATCACTCAAACCATGAACCTCAAATGCTCCTGGATCAACGGCACGCTGCGGATTCACATAGACTTGGAAAACGTTAGTCGTTACGGTTCGATTATCGACTTCAATAGCTGCTATCTCAATGATCCTGTGACCCGCTGCCGCGCTAAGCCCAGTTGTTTCTGTATCTAACATTACATGGCGCAAACCGTTCTCCTAGAGCCGTGACAGAACTTCTATCATTTCAGTGGAACACCCTTGTTAGCCAATGCATCTGCACGCTCGTTACCGGCGTTACCTGCATGACCCTTAACCCATACCCATGTGATCTCATGATTCGCCACGAGTTCATCGAGAGGCTTCCATAAATCCACATTTTTTACAGGCTTTTTGCTACTTGTTATCCAACCTGTTTTTTTCCAATTTGAAATCCAAAGATTAATACCGTTTTTAACGTATTGGCTATCAGTATATATACAGACCTTAGATGGATTTTTTAGAACACGCAAAGCTTGGATGACCGCCTGAAGCTCCATACGGTTATTAGTAGTCTGCATTTCACCACCGTATATTTCTCTCTCATGCTGGCCATAACTAAGGTATGCACCCCAACCGCCTGGCCCAGGGTTTCCTTTACAGGCACCATCCGTGTATATGTCAACGGTATTCTCAGTTTTCAATTGTTTTCCTCATCGCACTGTAATGTCTTTACGACCTCTTTCCGGGTTGGCCTGATTGCAGGTCGAACTGAACCATAAGATGGCCAGCGATCAATAGTCAGACGCATACCCCGCACTCTTTTAATACCTTTTAGCACATAAATTCCACCACAAATGGGCCACCAACGATCACCCGCAGATTCCAAAAAGGAAAATCGCTCACGCCACTTCTCACTATGAACAGGTAAAGAATAATAACCCCATCGTCCAGCCTCAATTTCGATACTCAATAACTTTAACCAATCCTTCACTCGCCAGAGACTTAATAATTCTGGAAAATTAACATTTTTCTTTGAAAGATATTTTAATAAAGTGTGTCGAACACCCCATAGACTGGCTGGATTAAACGCTGACACAACAAAGCACCCACCAGGGACCAAGATACGCTCAACCTCCCGAATAACACTATGTGGATGCGCACTAAACTCCAGACCATGAGGCAGTAAGACAAGATCAATTGAGGAGGACTTGATAGGACTTTGGTGAGATCGGCCTCTTATTTCGCTTAACTCGCATTCAGAAAAAATAAATTTGTTTGGGATACGGCTATTAGATAGGAAATCATGCCCATGTCCTCCAATTTGGATGGCATTAAATCCAAAAATATCTGAAACCATGCTGTCGATAATTGACCGCTCTATTTCAAGCAAATCTCTCCCAAGCGATCCATCAAAGCAATTGGGCAATTTAACTCCGTCCATATATATTGACATTTGACGCTAAGGCATCAAAGATGTGTCTATGAATAATACGCAAGTTTATCCGGTTAAAGCATTTCAAGACAATTACATTTGGACAATACACAATAAAACCCATGCGGCAGTTGTTGATCCTGGCGACTCAGAACCCGTTATCGACTTTTTGACGTCCAACAAACTGACACTGGCTGCCATTCTCGTCACCCATCACCACGCTGACCATGTTGGTGGTATAAAAAATATTGTGCGTCATTATGACGTTCCAGTTTACGGACCAAAAACAGAAACCATTCCATCGGTGACACAGAAGCTTGGCGAGGGAGACTCAGTCCAAATAGATAGCCTAGATCTTACCTTTAAAGTCCTTGACATACCTGGACATACAGCTGGACACATCGCATACTTTAATAATCAACGACTATTTTGCGGAGATACACTATTTTCATGCGGATGCGGAAGAATATTTGAGGGCTCCCCCTCACAAATGCTCCACTCAATTGAAAAGCTGACAAACCTGGCAGATTCAACGGAGGTTTACTGTACTCACGAATACACACTATCCAATATAAGATTCGCGCTAACAGTCGAGCCTGAGAACAAAAATCTCGTAGATTACGAAAAAATCGTAAAAACCAAACTGGCCAAGGAACAGGCGTCACTGCCCACCACTATTGGTTTAGAGAAATCCATCAACCCCTTCCTAAGATACAACGAACCCTCCGTAATAGAGGCTGCCCGAACTCGATCTAAAACTCCAGTTTCCAATGATATAGAGGTGTTTGCTACGATACGGGCTTGGAAAGATAATTTTTAAAGTTAATCTTGATTCTTTTGCCGCACCACATCATGCATTTCCGAACATATATTTCCGCTTTCGCAGTTGTGCTCTCTTTCGGCCTAATGACTGGCAACGCTGGCGCACAAACACCGAACCAAAGCGACGAAAAAATCATTGAAGAATCGCTCAATGAACATGATATCAAAACCGTAAGTTTTTGGTCTTTTAACTATATTGATTTAGGCTCACATAGAGAGCTGAAGCCCAGAGCTCTCAATTCAATACCCAGTATTTGGCCTCGTCTCATTGCTGGCTTCGGAATGCCTGACATCTTCCACGATAGTGAGTTAATTCATATTGTTAAACGAGGGGATACGCTCTCCGCAATTTCCATTCGATATGGTGTCTCGATACGAGCAATTAAAACTTGGAACAACTTAAGGGGCTCATTAATAACAGTAGGACAAAAATTAGTCCTACACAAAGACGGTCAAGGCAAGCGCGTCAGAAATTATGAGAAACGCTTCAAAGCTAACCTACCCTACTTGTCACGCATATTTAATCGAAGTCAAAAATACATCCATTTCGTCTTAGGGGAGTTAGAAAAAAGACAGATGCCAACAGAGTTAGCCTTGCTACCAATGATTGAGAGTGCCTACTACCCCGTGGCATATTCTAGGGCACATGCGGCGGGTTTATGGCAATTTATCCCATCAACTGGAAAGAACTACGGACTTAAACAGAACTGGTGGCGAGACGAGCGTCGAGATGTCATTGCATCCACTAAAGCAGCGCTAGATTACCTTCAGGTATTGCACGCAGAATTTAATGACTGGCAACTGGTTTTAGCCGCATACAACTGGGGAGAAAACGGTCTAAGACGCTCTATCAAACGAAACAAAAAGCGTGGGAAAGGAACACGTTACGCTGACTTGAAGATGCCGCGGGAGACCAGAAACTATGTTCCTAAATTACAAGCTATGAAAAATATAGTAATTGAAGCTCATTTAGGCACACTGACGCTGCCACATGTGGCCGACTACGCTTACTTCACTCCGGTCATAGTACCCAATTTAATTGATATAAAACTAGCTGCTAATTTTGCCGAGATTGATTTGGAAGAATTTGAGATGCTTAATCCATCACATAATCGGCCCGTCTTCACCACAGATGGAAAAACACCCATGCTTATACCAAGTAATCGTGTGGATACATTTAATGAAAACCTAAACAATTATTCCGGCCCGTTAACCACATGGGGCACCTATGAATTTAAAAAGGGGGACACACTCTCCCAAACAGCAGAACAATTTGGACTCAAGCTCGATAAACTAAGAGCAATCAATGGCTTAAAACCCTACTTTCCAATTCAAGTTGGACAAGCCATACTGGTACCCTGGACTAGTAAAGAAGAGGCTTCAAACCTTAACCAGACGTGGACACGGCCAGAATTTTCGCATGCTAGTTCTCTCTACGGAAAAGAATTTGCATATCGAATAAAACGCGGAGATACCTTGTCAGGTATTGCCAAAAGATACGGTGTATCTGTAAAAGCACTAAAAAACTGGAATGGTTTAAAAACCTCAACAATACGAGTTGGAAAAAAACTAATCATTTACAAAGACCTCGCAGTTCCTCGTGTTTCAAAAATGCTAGAGAGTTAAAATAACGTCCGAGAAAAAAGAAACGGTATAGCCATGGGATTCTTAACGAATAAAAAATTACTCATCACCGGATTGCTAAGTAACCGATCAATTGCGTACGGTATTGCTCAAGCCGCTATGCGCGAAGGTGCTACCCTAGCATTCAGTTACGCTGGCGGTGAAAAAATTGAGAAACGAGTGAAAAATCTTGCGCAAGATTTCGATACCGATCTGGTTTTTCCTTGTGATGTCGGCGAAGATAAAGAAATTAAGGCTTTGTGCACATCTCTGAAGGCCGAATGGGGACAACTGGACGGACTTGTCCACTCAATCGCTTTCGCGCCAAGAGAGGCTCTAAGCGGCAGTTATCTCGACTCTGTGACTCGAGAATCATTTCAAATTGCTCACGATATAAGCTCCTACAGCTTCTCTGCGCTCGCTCAAGCTGCGCGCCCGTTGTTAATGTCAGGGAACAATGCATCTCTCTTAGCTTTGACTTATCTGGGCTCACAACGAGCGTTTCCAAGCTATAACGTTATGGGTTTAGCTAAGGCAAGTTTGGAGGCTAATGTTAGGTATATGGCAGCTAGCCTCGGGACAGACAACATTCGCGTCAATGCAATATCGGCGGGCCCAATAAAAACACTGGCAGCCGCGGGGATTGGTAGCTTCTCTAAGCTACTTTCATTTGCGGAAAAAACTGCACCCTTAGGAAGGAATGTAACCATTGAGGAAGTAGGTAATGCGGCAGCATTCTTACTAAGCGATTTGGCCAGCGGTATCACTGGAGAAATAACTTACGTTGATGCGGGATTCAACACCTCAGGAATCGCTCCTATAGAATAAAGCTCCAGTCGACTAATTACTTAACCCGTCTAATCCAATCGCGTCACTATTAATACGAACGTTAGCCTTCTCACGCAGACTCGCAATGTAAGCAGACATTTGCTGCTGCTGCATCATCTGCTCCAGCTGATTTTTCGCCGTATTTAGATCATCCTCCGTAACCTCTTCCAGATCGACAATCTTAGAAACTCGAAATACGACGTAGCGACCATCATCTATAGGCATTCCAACATGCGCAGGTAATGTATCTTTGGATACGCCGAAAACCGCTCTTAACCCCTCTGGGTGAAGACCCTGGCGTTTAACTAAAGTCACCATTCCAGGATTGGACCACTCAGCACCCTCGACCTCTTGTCCTGCCTCAAGCGCAGCTAATGCAGACTCACCCTCTGCGACAGCCTTGTCTAATGCTCCTTGCGACTTTAAAAAATCTTTAACTTCGCCAGCGACATCATCAAATGCCATGTCCTCCTCTAAGGCGTATTCAATCACTCTCGCAGCTACAAGCGTTTTTGGTTGAACTTCAAACGCCTCAGTATTCCGCTTTTCATCCAATGATTCCGCAGAAAAAATAGCCTGCAGCAATTCTGGTTTGTCGAGTAATGTGTTGTACCCTGCACTCTCTCTAGTAACCCAATCACTCGTTTGTACCGTCAATCCTAGTTCCTCAGCAACAGGTAATAGACTGTCATAGTCTGTATAGACACGGTCACTAAACAATTGAGACGCGCTTAGGTACGTTTCCTCCACCTTTGATTTACGAATGTCTTTTTCTATATCGGCTTTAACCTCAGAAAATGGCGTCGTTTCCACGTTCTTAACATCATCGACTCGTATGATATGAAATCCGTACTGAGTCTGAATTGGACCAACTATCGCTCCTTTATCCGATTCAAACAGCGCCTTATCAAAAGGCTCTACCATAAGACCTCGCGACAGAAATCCTAGATCTCCATCATTCTCTGCAGAGCCAGGATCATTCGAGAACTCTAAAGCCAAGGGTCCGAATTGGCTAGGATCATCTTTAATGACTGCCAATAATTCTTCGGCTTGCGCTTTTGCCGCAGCTTTCTCAGAATCGGGCGCATCCTCAATGACTGAAATTAAAATATGGCTAGCTTTTCGCTCCTCAACAGTCTGAAATTCGGAAAGTCGATCTTGATAAGTCTGTTCTAACTCTTCCTCTGAAACTGATACCGAGGCCGCTGCAGATTCTTCATTGAGCACTAGGTACTCGACTTTAGCTCGTTCAGGCAACACAAAAAGACTACGGTTATCATCAAAGTAAGCTCTCACCTCTTCATCTGTCACCGTAATTGCTTCACGGTACTTTGCTGGCGAGAAAATCAATTGGCTGACCTCTCGTTGTTGACCACGTTGCTTTACAAGCCGACTTACCACTGAATCTGACACAATTGCAGTTTGTGTTACGACATTTTGTAACCGTCCAACCAACAAATCTTGTGTAATTTGAATTTCAAATTCAGCAGGACTAAGGTTCTGGGCCTTCAAAAGGCGCTCATACTTCTCCACTGAGAACTCACCCGAGTCATCAAAAAATGCGGGAACACCTGAAATGACTTCTCTTAGCTCCTCTGGAGAGACCATCATCCCCATACTTTTAGCTTGGTTAAGCAACAACCTTCTTTGAATTATATTGTTCAGTACAGAGTTTTTAAATTCTGGAGTTTGAAGATATTCAGCGGCTTGCGGATTTGCTTGTGTTTGAGGTCGAAGCCTGTCCTGCTCTTGACGGACCATCATGCTCAGCTCTTGCTGAGAAATGGCGCTATTGCCGACTTCAGCAACGACTTGCGCCGAGTCTTGACCGCGGAAATATGAATCAACGCCGAAAAGGGCAAACGTTAGGACAATTAGAACTAAAATTGCCTGCGAAAATATTTTGTATTTACTTATGAAATCAAACATGAAGTCAACCTAGTTTACTTACCGTAATTATCGATCGCATAGATTAACAAAAAAGGCGAACTTGCGTTCGCCTTTTTCTATTGGCGGAGTGGACGGGACTCGAACCCGCGACCCCCGGCGTGACAGGCCGGTATTCTAACCAACTGAACTACCACTCCTTAACATCGGTCTGGTGGGTGCTGAGAGGTTCGAACTCCCGACATTCGCCTTGTAAGGGCGACGCTCTACCAGCTGAGCTAAGCACCCAAGAATCTCGAGGTTAAACTCGAGGTTCTGAGTAGATATCCGTGCTAACTATCTTAGAAAGCGCGCTAGTTTACTGCATCCTTGAGCGCTTTACCAGCCCGAAACTTAGGAGATTTTGAAGCCTTAATTTGAATACTTTCACCGGTACGTGGATTACGTCCCATACGAGCCCCTCTTTCACCAACCAAGAAGCTACCAAAACCAACAATAGTCACTTGATCACCACCCTTGAGCGCACCTGTAATGGCAGCAGTCGCCCCGTCTAAAGCACGCTCTGCCGCAGCCTTTGATATATCCGCAGCAGCGGCCATTGCTTCAACTAATTCTGATTTATTCACATCGAATCCTTTCGTTTTAATAATTGTGATATTGATTTTTTAAAACAGGTTTGTCCATGACCCGTTGTTTGGTGATTCTAACCGTCGGTACAACAAATTTTTTATGCCGTCTAGCCCCGAAAGAGTAGCAACTGTAAAAAGCACGTGTCAAGCAAACAGACTAAAAAATAAATAAATTTTGTTAATGCTTGACTCGCGAGGATTTTCCATCATTATTTTTTACGTTAGGAATGGTGACATCATTAGCAGGATCGTTTGGAAGAGCGACTGGAGGGTGCTCGAGAGCCAGATCAAAGACTTCGTCAATCCATTTAACAGGACATATCTCAAGTTTCCCTTTAATGTTATCCGGAATGTCAGCAAGATCTTTAACGTTCTCATGGGGAATTAATACGGTCTTAATACCCCCTCTGTGAGCGGCCAATAGTTTTTCTTTGAGCCCGCCAATAGGTAACACCTCTCCTCTTAGCGTAATCTCACCGGTCATGGCAACGTCACATCTAACAGGAATCTTAGTAATCGAAGACACCAAAGCTGTCGTCATTGCTATGCCTGCTGATGGCCCATCCTTTGGCGTTGCCCCCTCTGGAACATGCACGTGAATGTCATGCTTCTCAAACGCGTCGTCCTCGATCCCTAACACATGAGCCCTAGACCGAACGACGGAGCGAGCGGCCTCAACAGATTCCTTCATTACATCGCCAAGAGAACCGGTTCGCTGAATGTTTCCTTTACCTGGCAAAATGACTGACTCAATGGTCAATAGCTCACCCCCAACCTCTGTCCATGCAAGCCCAGTAACCTGACCAACTTGGTTGTTCTTCTCAGCGAGACCAAAGCTGAATTTACGCACCCCAAGATAGTCACTCAAGTTCTTAGCTGTAACGCTAACTTTCTTGTTCAGTTTGTTTACTGAAATTGCAGTGACGACTTTGCGACATATTTTGGAAATTTCTCTTTCTAAAGAGCGAACACCCGCCTCACGCGTATAGTACCTAACGATATCCCTTATAGCGCCGTCAGACACAGAAATTTCCTGAGCATCAATACCATTATTTTCCATCTGCTTCGGAAGTAGATAACGCAACGCAATGTTTATCTTTTCGTCTTCGGTGTAACCAGCCAACCGAATTATTTCCATTCTATCCAGTAACGGACCTGGAATATTCATCGAATTTGCCGTTGCAACGAACATAACATCAGATAAATCGTAATCAACTTCTACATAGTGATCCGCGAACTTATCATTTTGCTCTGGGTCCAGAACCTCAAGCAACGCAGAAGACGGGTCTCCACGGAAATCCATGCCCATCTTATCAACTTCATCTAGGAGAAATAATGGATTTCTAACACCAACCTTACTCATATTCTGCAAAATTTTACCGGGCATCGACCCTATGTAAGTTCTTCTGTGACCACGAATCTCAGACTCATCCCGCACGCCACCTAATGACATCCGCGTAAAGTTTCTGTTCGTTGCCTTTGCGATCGACTGACCCAAAGATGTTTTTCCAACTCCTGGTGGACCAACCAAACACAATATCGGAGCCTTTAATTTATCTACCCGCTGTTGGACAGCGAGGTACTCAATGATTCGTTCTTTTACTTTATCAAGGCCATAATGATCCTCATTTAGGATTTTTTCAGCTGCTTTAAGGTCGGCAGAAACTTTACTTTTCTTCTTCCAAGGCAGTCCAACTAAAGTCTCAATGTAATTCCTTACAACCGACGCTTCAGCTGACATAGGAGACATTAGTTTTAGTTTTTTAAACTCTGAATTTGCCTTAGTTTTAGCATCCTTGGGCATCCGGGCTGATTTAATTTTTTTCTCAAGCTCCTCTAAATCGGCACCATCCTCTGAATCCCCAAGTTCCTTTTGAATCGCCTTAACTTGCTCGTTAAGGTAATACTCCCTTTGACTTTTTTCCATCTGTCGCTTAACCCGACCTCGGATACGTCGCTCGACTTGCATAATATCCAGCTCGGACTCCAACAAACCTAACAAATGCTCCAAGCGCTCCTTGACGTCAGCTAGCTCAAGAATCTCTTGTTTCTGGTCAATCTTTAGCGGTAGATGGGCCGCAACGGTATCCGCCAGTCTTCCAGCCTCATCAATCCCAGCTAGAGATGATAAAACCTCTGGTGGGATTTTTTTGTTGACTTTGACATATTGCTCGAACTGGGTCACCAAGGCACGCCTCATACCTTCGAGCTTCGCTGGATCAGTAGCCTCTGATGAAATCTCCGAGGTCTCACAACTCAGGTGAGTTTCCTCGTTCAGAACGCTGTCTAAGCGAGCACGATTAACGCCCTCCACCAGCACTTTAACTGTTCCATCTGGAAGCTTCAGCATTTGGAGAATATTCGCGACGCTTCCCACTTTGTAGAGATCTGACTCCTCCGGATCATCCTTAGCAGCTGTCTTTTGCGCGACAAGCATCACATGCTTGCCTGCCTCCATGGCGACTTCAAGAGCTTTATTAGATTTCGCGCGACCAACAAACAAGGGGATAACCATGTGCGGAAACACTACGACATCTCTTAGAGGTATTAAAGGAAAGGTACTGTTTGGCTCGTTCTCTTCGTGCTTATCGCTCATCTTCGGACCTTTAGCGTTGTGAGGTATTACGATTACATTGAGGCTAAATAAAAAATTTCAAGACCAAAATTGATCTAAGCGCTAGATGCCATTGTTTGGTCAGCCACTCCATCTTGCTTTGAATAAATTAGCAGCGGCTTAGTTCCCTCTGAAACTGATGCTCCATCAACAACGACTTTTTCAACATTCTTCAAAGAAGGAAGCTCATACATTACATCCAAAAGGACACTCTCAATAATCGACCTCAATCCTCTCGCACCCGTTTTACGTGCCAAAGACTTTCTTGCGATTGCTGATAATGCATCTGATCGGATATCCAATTCAGCCCCTTCCATCGCAAACATTTTTTTATATTGCTTTAACAAAGAGTTTTTTGGTTCTGTCAAAATTTGAATTAGCGCGCTCTCATCCAGCTCCTCGAGAGTAGCTAATACCGGCAGTCGTCCTACAAATTCTGGAATCAAACCAAACTTTATAAGATCTTCAGGTTCGACACTCTTTAATATGCGGCTCGAATCATTCGCCGCACTTTTAGGATTGACTTCAGCACCAAACCCAATACCGCTTTTGTCCGATCTATCACGAATGATTTTTTCCAACCCATCGAATGCACCACCACAAATAAACAATATATTGCTGGTATCTACCTGAACAAATTCTTGATTTGGATGTTTACGCCCACCTTGCGGTGGTACTGACGCGATTGTTCCTTCAATGAGCTTTAGCAATGCTTGTTGAACCCCCTCACCGGAAACGTCTCGGGTAATCGAAGGATTGTCAGTTTTTCTAGAGACCTTATCGATCTCATCGATGTAAACGATACCCCTTTGAGCACGGTCCACATCATAATCACATTTTTGAAGTAATTTCTGAATGATATTCTCAACGTCTTCACCCACATAACCTGCCTCAGTTAAGGTAGTCGCATCCGCCATGACAAAAGGCACATTCAGCAAACGCGCAAGCGTTTGGGCAAGTAAGGTTTTTCCCGATCCCGTAGGCCCTACTAACAATATGTTCGATTTCGACAACTCGACGCCATCATCGCTAGACTCATGCAGCCGTCTGTAGTGGCTATACACCGCAACTGACAGTGTGCGTTTAGCTAATTCCTGACCAATTACATATTCATCTAGTGCTTCCCTAATCCCTTGTGGTACCGGCAGCGAAGACGTTTTCTCGGAACCATCTGTATCCGCTAAAGCCTCTTCAAGAATGATGTCGTTACACAGCTCGATACACTCGTCGCAAATAAACACCGACGGACCAGCAATTAATTTCTTAACTTCTTGTTGACTCTTGCCACAAAAAGAACAGTAGAGAAGCTTTTCTGGATTACTTTCGTCTTTATCAGTCATGAAGCACTATTCGTCTTTTAAGTTATGTTTTCCAATCACTCAGCTTACGACAAGTATAGGTCCACCAAGTTCTATGGTCTCTTAGAAAGTACCTCATCCACTAAACCGTATGCTACCGCTTCTTCGGCTCCTAGGAAATTATCACGATCAGTATCTTTTTGCAGTGTCTCAATAGGTTGCCCAGTATGCTCAGCTAATAAACCGTTCAAACGCTCTTTTAAATATAAAATTTCTTTGGCATGAATCTCAATATCAGAAGCCTGACCTTGAAAACCGCCAAGCGGCTGATGAATCATTACTCTTGAATTTGGCAAAACAAACCGTTTACCCTTTTGGCCTGCCGCTAACAGAAACGCACCCATGCTTGCTGCCTGGCCTATGCATAAAGTACTTACATCAGGTTTTATGAATTGCATGGTGTCATAAATAGCCATACCTGCCGAAACAACTCCGCCTGGAGAATTTATATACAAGGATATATCCTTGTCTGGGTTTTCAGATTCTAAAAAAAGAAGCTGCGCAACCACAAGATTAGCAGTTAACTCATTAACCGGCCCAACTAGAAAAATAACGCGCTCTTTCAATAAGCGAGAGTAGATATCGTAAGCCCGCTCGCCCCGACCACTCTGCTCAATCACCATTGGTACCATGCCCAGAGCTGAAGGCTCTTGAGATAATCCATTATTCACGATCATTTCTCCAACCCCATCAATTCATCGAAAGCCATTTCCACGTCATTGGTTTTGGCAGTTTCCAATGCCCAAGTTACTACGTTTTTTTCGACGACATAGGATTCTATTTCTCTCAATCTCTGTGGATTTTTATAATACCAATCTCGGACTTCTTGGGGTTTTTCATAGCCCGCGGCCATTTCTTCCACCACTTCTTTTAATTGATCCGGTTTGGGCTGCAATTCATTTTTTTCCGCAATATGGGCGATAATCAATCCAAGTTTAACGCGGCGAGTAGCCTCCTCCGCAAAAACCTCTTTTGGAAGCGGCGCATCATCTACCTTCATCCCGCGCGACTTCATATTCTCTTTCATTTGTTCCGCGAGTCGGTCACTCTCTTCCCCCACTAGGGCTTGAGGAACATCAAACTCCGCCTGCTCCAGCAAAGCTTTCATGACTAGATCTTTTTGTCGAGATTCCAAACGCTTCGCCACTTCTGTATCCACGTTTTTCTTAACATCCACACGAAGCCGTTCCACATCACCATCTTCGAACCCTAGCTGCTTTGCAAACTCCGAATCAATCTCGGGCAATACAGCCGCTAAGACTTCGTGCACTTTGACCTCAAACTGAGCCTTTTTACCGGCCAAATCCTTACTTGGGTAATCCTCTGGAAACTGAACATCAAAGGTCTTCTCATCTGATGCTTTCATACCTGTCAGTGCATTTTCGAAGTCTGGTACTAATCTGCCCTCGCCAAGCGACATAACAACTCCGTCCCCAGAGCCTCCCTCGAAAAACTCTCCATCAACGGAACCCTTAAAGTCAATTTTGACTTGATCTCCGGATTCTGCGCTCTTCTCATTGACCTCAAAGGTCGCTCTTTGTTTTTGCATGATCGCGAGGGTTGAATCAACCTCTGATTCTCCCACCTTCACCGTAGGTTTATCGATTGAACACCCTGCAACATCCTTGACTTCAATAGACGGATACACCTCGAAAGAAGCCACGAAAACGAAATGATCGTCGCTTTGCTCCTTCGCCTGAACGTCGATTTTCGGGAGACCAGCTATTCTCAACTCTTTTTGCTCTAGGGCCTCCCCGAGGTTTTTACCAATTGCGTCGCTCATAACCTCACTGCGAACTTGACCACCGTGTTGCTGCTCAACAATCTTGACTGGCACCTTACCTGGTCTAAATCCAGCCACTTTAACAGTCTTGGACAACTTACCAAGCCGAGAGACCACCTCTGAATTGATTTCTGACATCGGTACTGAAATCGACATTTTTCTTTCTAAATTACTGACCGTCTCTAATGTTGCGTCCATACTGTTCCCAAAAAAGATGTGCATGCAACCGGTCTCGAGTAAAAACCGATTGCTTTAAAACGACGCATCTAGCGCCTCGAGCTGTTACATAAATTTGGTGCGAAAGGAGAGACTCGAACTCTCACGCCTCTCGGCGCCAGAACCTAAATCTGGTGCGTCTACCAATTCCGCCACATTCGCATAACTCGCATTCTACTATAATCCTAATAATGCGGTTGTTTAGAACTAACCTTTATACTTTCCAGTTCGCGTAACAACCATCCACCGCTTTATTTTATGGACATATTGTTTTGCCCGTTGATCATTACGAAAACTTTCCCGTCGCCTCTATTATCCTGCCCGCGCATTTGAGAGGGCCCATCGAGACGATATATCGCTTCGCCCGATCCGCGGATGACATTGCTGACTCTGAAGACCTACCATCCGAATTCAAGCGAGATCGATTAACATTTTTTCGATCAGAACTGAAAAAAATCGAATGTGATGAGCCAACGCTCACCCCGTTGTTTTCAGAACTTGGTGGATTAATCGTAAGACATGAGCTTCCGATCAGTCTGTTCTTCCAGTTGCTCGATGCGTTCGAGCGGGACTTGACCGTCCATAGATACGAAAATTTCAATCAACTTCAAGACTACTGCGCTCACTCAGCGAATCCGATTGGACGGCTCTTGCTGCATTTATTTGGACACACAAACGAAGAGTATTTCAAATGGTCCGACTCTATTTGTACTAGCCTTCAGATCATCAATTTTCTCCAAGATATTAAGGATGACTATGATCTTGGTAGGATCTATCTCCCCAAGGATGAAATGGACTCATTTGGTGTAACCGAAAACCATATAAAACACAGAACCTTTGATGTTAATTGGCTAAACTTTATGTCTTTCCAGCTAGAGCGAGCGCGACAATATCTGCATGACGGCACAGAGCTATACAAAAAACTTCCGGGCAGAATGGGCATCGAAATTAAAACGATTGTGAAATCAGGATTACAGGTCCTAACTAAGCTAGACGCCTCTAGAGGAAATGTCTTTGTTACAAATCATCAGATCAATCCACTAGATTTAATAAAAATTTTATATCAGACGACTTTCCGCCCCTAATGACGCCGCAAGAGTACTGCTCAAAAAAAACCGCACAAAGTGGATCAAGTTTCTACTACAGCTTTTTATTTCTTGAGAAAAAGAAACGCGAGGCTATCACGGCACTGTACGCATTTTGTCGAGAAGTTGATGACATTGTAGACGACGCTTCAGATGAGCATGTTGCTCGATCAAAGTTAAATTGGTGGGGCCAAGAAATTGAACAAATGTGGGCAGGAACTCCTCAGCATCCCGTAACAATAGCCATTCAACAATTCATAGAGCCATACAAACTTGAACAGAAATATTTCAAACTCATCATCGATGGCATGATGATGGATCTTGAGCAGCAAAATTACGAGACAATGGATCAATTAAAGGAGTACTGCTATCGATCTGCCAGCGCAGTCGGCATACTATCCGCAAGCATTTTCGGCTATACGCATCCGACCACGTTAATCTATGCTGAGCAACTAGGGCTGGCACTTCAGTTAACGAATATTTTGCGTGATATAAAAGAGGATCTCGCACGCGGTAGAATCTATATTCCGCTCGAAGAGTTGGATAAAGTGAACATTAAAAGAGCAAATCTAAGTCACTCTGTTGGCGAAAAGTCGTTCGATACTTTGATTGACAATCAAGTCGCCATCGCTCAAAAACTTTTTGATTCAGCTGAACGTAATTTACATATTGACGATCGACAATCACAAAAGGCTGGCTTAATTATGGGTGCCATATACCGTAAATTGCTCAACAGGATCGCATCAAAACCCGCCGGTTCTTTTACAAAAAGACAAACATTGACCCCAATCCACAAACTTTGGATTGCGTGGAGAATCTGGTCAAAACCATAACCGATGCGATCAACAAATGTTGCCATCGTAGGCGCTGGTTGGGCTGGACTCACAGCCGGCATCAAGCTAGCAGAATCGGGAGTGCGCACTTCGATATTCGAGGCCTCCCACACCCTGGGAGGGCGGGCACGAAAAATAACATTTAATGACTTAACAATGGATAACGGGATACACCTTTTATCTGGTGCCTATTCGGCAACGTTGTCGATCCTTAATCAGATAAGAACCTCGGCCGACCGTACAAACTTTGATCGACAGCCTTTTACCTTCAACTATGGCTCCCTCAATATAAGTAAACCTAGCATTCCACTACCAGCAAACAAAATTTTTAGCTTTTTATTTGCTAGGGGTATTACCGTGAGCGAAAAACTCATAGCGATTAAGTTTTTGCGTGATATTCAAAAAGGCAAAGTGATTACGGAACCGTCAGAAACCGTTCATTACTTACTCTCACGCTTCCGACAATCAAAAACATTAATTGAACTGTTGTGGAATCCAATTTGCCTATCCGCGCTTAACACTGATTGCACTCGAGGTTGCGCCTTAGTGTTCCTGAACGTTATTTCCGACGCACTTCTCGGATCAAGGAAAAGCAGCGACCTTATCTTCCCCACAACGGATTTAACGTCTTTATTTCCATCGCTCGCCGAGCGATATATTCTCACACATAAGGGAACGGTTAACCTTGGGGAGCGAGCTCTAATTACTAAAACGCCAAACAAGCAATTCAAATTAAATAACTCCGACGATGAATTCACCCACATAATTGTCGCAACCGCTCCCCATAACGTAAAAAACACATTTGAAGATCCTTCGATCATTAAAAATACACTCTCTATAATCGATCAATTCACATATGAACCGATTTACACGATCTATCACCAGTACTCAAAAAAAGTTTCGACTGATCATCGGATGATTGGATTAAATTCACCTTACGCACACTGGGTTTTTGATCGGGGAATAACGCACGATGAGCCAGGCCTGATCGGAGTTGTGGTTAGTGGATCAGGACAGCATCAAAGCTTAACGCATGAAGAGTTATCCAAACGATCTGCGAGGGTTCTTGATGAAAAATATGGATTTGGGCATCCATTGTGGAGTAAAGTCCTCGCTGAAAAACGTGCTACTTTCACGTGTTCCCCGCAATTAGAGCGGCCTAAACAAATTACAGAGGTAGACGGGATTATTCTTGCGGGGGACTATACGTATGAACGTTATCCAGCTGTGCTCGAGGCGGCTGTTCGAAGCGGCATTAAGGCCTCCAAAATTATTCTTAAATGATTATGCAAAAATTAATTGAAACGCTAAACCCTGAAGTTAATTTAGATGGAAAAACGATATTAGTGACTGGTTCTTCTGGCGGAATCGGGCGTGCTGTTACCCTCGCCTGCGCCGATGCCGGCGCGACGGTCATCTTGAGCGGTAGAAATTTAAGTGCACTCAATGAGATATATGATCTTATCCTCTCCAAGGGGAATCCTGAGCCAGCGATCGTAGAGTTGGATTTAGCTAAAGCAAGTGAAGTAGAGTTTAAAAATCTTTGCAGTATTGTCAAATCAACCATCGGCAGCCTTCACGGAATCGTGCATTGCGCGACACACATAACCGAACTGGGCCCTACCCATAGATTGGGACTGGATTCCTGGGAACAACTATTTCGAGTTAATGTGATCGCCCCCGCGCTCATGATAAAGAACTGTGAATCACTTTTTTCAGAAGCGGACTACGGTTCGGTGGTCCTAACCTCGGATAACCACGCGTTGACGCTAGATCCATACTGGGGCGGTTATGCGATTTCTAAATCAGCCCTTAACGCATATGCCAAATTGCAATCACAAGAGTGGCATGGTGAAAAACCATATCGGATAAACCTAATCACTCCGGGCCCAATAAATTCACCGTTACGCTCAAGAACCCACCCGGGAGAGGAGCGCGACAAATTACCATCAATAGACTCTATACTGCCAACTTATCTCTATTTATTGAGCGACTCAAGTCATCACATAAATGGTGAGAATTTTAGTCAATCGCCCTGAATGATCTGACGAAACCAAACTGGTACAGGCCGAGACTTTGCAGCCGAAATATCGGCCCACACTAAAATCGCCTCAGCTTCTGCAAATATCTCTGATTTATCATTTGCATTGACCATTTCATGGTACATACCAAAACTACTCTTACCCAATTTGCCCACGTAACTCGTTACAATAAAGGTTGCTGGATATACTGCAGACTTTAAGTAACGACACGAGATTGTTCCCAGAATAGGTCCTTCAGATGTGGATTCGTAGTCAATCTCTAACTCGTTGAACCATGCCACACGAGACTCCTCGAAATAACGCAGATAAGCAACATTATTCATGTGCGCAAGACTATCCATCTCGCCCCACCTCATAGTCATTCGGTCATTCCGAACTAATCGCATTGACTCTTTTAAACTAAGGTCCATCTTTATATCCGTAATTGGCTGAAATTATAGTCAGAATGAATTAACATTTAGTGCACTGAATATATCAGACTTAACACAGGAAATCCCTCGAAAAAATAGGAGTAAGTATTGACGGATAGAGAATCAATGGAGTACGACGTCGTAATTATTGGCGCTGGACCTTCAGGCTTAGCATGTGCGATCAGACTGAAACAATTAGCGAATGAGTCCGAAAAAGAATTAAATGTATGCGTCGTAGAAAAAGGCTCAGAGGTTGGAGCACACACTTTATCCGGCGCGGTCATTGAAACACGAGCGTTAAATGAGCTATTACCGAACTGGAAGGACATGGGAGCCCCATTACATACTCCGGTCACTGAGGACCGCCTCGTCTTTCTAACCAAAACAAAATCGTATTCCTTACCAACTCCGTCCTACATGAATAATCATGGAAACTACATAGTTAGCTTGGGTAATGTCGTTCGTTGGCTTGGGGAACAAGCGGAATCATTGGGTGTTGAGATTTACCCCGGCTTTGCAGCGACTGAAATCCTGTTTAACGATAACGGATCTGTGAAAGGCATAGCGACCGGAGATATGGGGGTTGGAAAAAATGGCGAGCATACCGATAGCTATCAGCAGGGTATAGAGCTACATGCTAAACAAACTGTGTTTGCTGAAGGATGTCGTGGATCTTTAACTAAGATGGCAATCGACCGCTTTAACCTCAGAAAAGGAGTTGAGCCACAAACGTACGGAATTGGTATTAAAGAACTTTGGGAAGTCGCGCCTGAGCAACATAAAGAAGGGCTGGTTGTTCACTCAACTGGTTGGCCGCTTGACCCCCAGACCTATGGTGGTTCATTTTTATACCACCTCGAAAACAACCAAGTTGCAGTAGGATTTGTAGTTGGACTAGATTATAAGAACCCATACCTATCTCCCTTTGAAGAATTCCAAAGATTCAAAACTCACCCAGATATCTGTAAAACCTTTGAAGGAGGTCGCCGAATCTCATATGGCGCAAGAGCAATCTCAGAAGGCGGTTACCAATCAATCCCTAGACTATCATTTCCTGGCGGGCTACTAGTCGGGGACTCAGCAGGATTCTTAAACGTACCCAAAATCAAAGGTTCTCATACGGCAATGAAGTCTGGCATGGTGGCTGCGGAGTCAATCTACGAAGCGATCAATGAAACAGAACCAAAATGGACGCTAGATTACAGTCATCGGTTATCAAACTCATGGCTTTGGACAGAACTAAAACAAGTCAGGAATATTAGGCCTTCTTTTAGGTGGGGATTTTGGGCCGGCATGATCTACTCAGCAATCGACACATACATCCTTCGCGGGAAAGCACCTTGGACACTGAAGCACCACGAAGATCACAAACAACTCATTCCGGCTCGCCAAGCTAAAAAAATTGACTATCCAAAACCAGATAATGTCCTTACTTTTGATCGATTAACTTCAGTTTTTATTTCAAATACGAATCATGAGGAAAATCAGACGTGTCACCTACAACTAAAAGATGACACGACACCGATTCGAATCAACCTCAGCGAATACGACGCACCAGAGCAACGTTACTGCCCCGCTGGCGTTTACGAGATAATTACAGAAGAGAGCATTCCTAAATTACAAATCAACGCACAGAACTGCGTTCACTGTAAAACGTGCGACATCAAAGATCCAACTCAAAACATTAATTGGGTTCCACCCCAGGGTGGTGGAGGACCAAACTACCCTAATATGTAATCACAACTAATCGATCAAGTTTTGACAGCGTTTAAGAAAATTTGAAACGCTCAATTTTTTGTAATTGACCGTGGTTTTCGGTCTCCATCCACGGCCACATAAGTAAGCGTCGCGTCAGTAACTTTAACAGTCTCCTCCAGGGAGCGTCTTTGAGCATAGACCTCGACATCCACCGTGATGGATGTCTTACCAACCTTGGACACTGATGCATAAAAGCTAACAAGATCTCCAATATGAACAGGTTGCTTAAACAAAAATGAATTCACCGCAATCGTCACGATCCTTCCTTTTGCGAGCAAGGCTGCGGGAATACTTCCCGCGATATCCACTTGCGACATGATCCATCCCCCAAATATATCGCCACTGTAATTTGCGTCAGAGGGCATAGGCACAACTCGCAGTGTCGGCGCACGTCCCTTTGGAAGGCCCTTATCGGAATCGATATCCATCAAAAATACGACTCATCGAGCGCGACAATTGTCTTATGACCACCAACAACCTGGCCATTTAGAACAGTAGCTAGCGGCAGAATGTTCTCGGCGTAGAAACGGCACGTCGCAAGTTTTCCTCGATAAAATTTAGCATTATCACCGCCCTCGTCTAGTCTTTTCTTCGCGATGATTGCAGACCGTGCGAGCATCCATCCACCGGCAACTGTTCCAAAAAGTTTAAGAAGGGGTACCGACCCAGCAGAGGCAGTTTCAGGATCGTCCATATACGTATCGACTACCCATTTAACCGAATGCTCTAGAGATGCGACCGCTTCGTTGAGTTGTTCTTTAATTTTTGTAAGACCAGAATGGCCTTCGTATTCCCCAAGATCTTTTATCGTCTCACGCATCATGCTGATCAACTCTAATGCAGTCAAGCCACGCTCCGTGGCAACTTTCCGACCGATCAAATCATTCGCTTGTATACCCGTTGTTCCTTCGTAGATTGGAGTAATCCGAGCATCACGAAGATACTGTGCGGCACCGGTCTCTTCGACGAAACCCATGCCTCCATGGACTTGGACACCTAGGGAAGTTATCTCGATTGACTGCTCCGTACACCAACCTTTAACTACCGGCGTAAGCAGGTCAAACATTCTTTGGTATCTTGCTCGCTCCTCCTCACTCTCATGGGTTAACGCTTGATCGAGATAGGAACACGTTTGAAGCACAATTGAACGCATTGCTTCAACTTGAGATTTCATAGTTAAGAGCATGCGCCGAACGTCAGGGTGGTGGATAATCGATACACGCTCTCCCGAACCTTGTCCGAGGCTGCGTCCTTGTATACGACCTTTCGCGAATTCAGCTGCGCGTTGATAAGAACGTTCGGCGAGCGCCAATCCCTCAATACCCACCTCCAAGCGCGCAAAATTCATCATCGTAAACATGTACTGAAGTCCACGGTTTTCTGCACCTACCAAATAGCCCGTTGCTCCCTCTCCATCGCCAAAAGCCATAACACACGTAGGACTGGCATGGATACCAAGTTTCTCTTCAATTGATACACATTTGACATCGTTTCTCTCGCCTATTGAACCATCACTATTTACTAAATACTTAGGCACTACAAATAAAGAGATGCCTTTAACGCCTTCCGGGGCGTCAGGCGTACGCGCTAGAACAAGATGGATGATGTTATCCGCCATCGTATGCTCACCCCACGTAATATAAATCTTGGTTCCATAAATTCGGTAATGATCACCCTCAGGGATTGCCTTTGCCCGAACGGCTGAGAGATCTGATCCAGCTTGCGGCTCTGTCAGATTCATCGTTCCTGACCACTCACCGCTGATCAATTTACTCAGGAAAATCTCTTTTAGCTCATCAGACCCATGCCGCTTGACTGCCTGAACAGCACCCGCTGTTAACATCGGACATAGCGCAAAAGACGTACATGCGGCATGCCACATCTCGCTAGTAAGCGCTGAAATTATATGCGGCAAACCTTGACCACCCCAATCAGGATCGTTGGAAAGTCCTCCCCAACCACCTTCAGAAAACTCTTTATATGCGCCAGTAAATCCTGTCGCCGGGGTAACAACGTGATTTTCAAGCTTTGCTCCCTCTCGGTCCCCTGGCCAATTTAATGGATCCAAAATTCCAGTGGCGAACTTCCCAGCTTCTTCTATTATGGAGCTAACCAACTCTGCATTAACATCTTCGTGCCCCGGAAGAGCCTGGGTCGACTCTAATCCCACCACCTCATTGATTACAAATTCCATATCCGCTGCAGGCGCTTGGTAAACAGACATTACGATTCCTCTACTGAATTTATAAGGCTAACTATATTAGATTGGTCAGTTCTGGTATGGCCTCGAAAAGATCTCCTACAAAACCATAATCAGCAACCTGGAAGATCGGAGCTTCTTCATCTTTGTTGATCGCAACGATAACTTTGCTATCCTTCATACCTGCCAAATGCTGAATAGCCCCAGATATTCCTACTGCAATATAAAGTTCTGGAGCAACAATTTTTCCAGTTTGCCCGACTTGATAGTCATTGGGCACGAAACCCGAATCAACGGCAGCCCTGGAGGCACCAACCGCAGCTCCAAGCTTATCGGCTAACGCTTCAAGCATCACAAAATTCTCTGCACTGCCCATTCCTCGACCACCAGAGACAATTACTTTAGCGGCAGTCAGTTCAGGTCTGGCGGATTGCGTCAATTCCTGACTGACAAGCGATGACAATTGCTTAGCTGGCTGCGCGTCAATTGATTCCACAACACCACTACCTCCGCGTTCTGCGCAACCATCAAAACCCGTCGCTCTTACGGTTATTACTTTGATTTCGTCACTCGACACTACGGTTGCCAGTGCGTTTCCAGCATATATCGGCCGAACGAAGGTATCTTCACTGGTAACCTCGACAATATCTGAAATTTGCGCCACATCAAGATACGCTGCGACACGTGGCATGATATTCTTTCCGAAGCTAGTTGCCGGAGCTAAAATATGTGAATAGCTCCCGGCTATAGAAGTCACAATATTTGCTACTTCTTCAGCCAAACCATACTGATAACATTCAGCATCAGCCACCAGCACTTTCGTGACACCCTCAATGTTTGCTGCCGCCTCAGCAGCTGTATTACATTCAAAACCAGCAACTAATACGTGAACATCTTCACCTAACTTTCGTCCGGCAGCGACCGTATTGAGCACCGCGGATTTAATTACGGCATTATCGTGTTCCGAAATAATTAAGATAGCCATCAAATTACCTTTGCTTCATTCTTCAATTTATCAACTAGACCCGCTATAGAGTCAACCTTCTGACCCGCACTCCTCTCTGGCGGTTCAGTAACTTTAATCGTTTTCAATCGTGGCGACACATCAACACCTAAGCTTTCAGGCGTTACCTTATCGATCACTTTTTTCTTCGCTTTCATGATATTTGGTAGGGTCACATATCGCGGCTCGTTAAGCCGGAGGTCCGTTGTAATCACAGTTGGGAGCGTTACCTTGAGTGTTTCCAGCCCACCATCAATTTCTCTAGTCACTAATGCCGCACTGCCATCAACCTCAACTTTAGATGCGAAGGTTGCCTGCGACCATCCAAGTTTTGCTGCAAGCATTTGACCAGTCTGGTTAAAATCATCGTCAATCGCTTGCTTTCCCATAATGACCGCCTGAGGCTCCTCGGTCGAGACAATTTTCTCAAGGACTTTAGCAACACCTAAGGGTTGCGTTTCCTGGTCAGTTTCCACATGGATTGCTCGATCTGCACCCAGCGCAAGTGCCGTTCGAAGCGTTTCTTGACAAGGCGCGCCCCCCACTGAAACAGCTACGATCTCGCTAACCACGCCTGACTCTTTCAAGCGAACAGCCTCTTCAACTGCAATCTCGTCAAATGGATTCATTGACATTTTGACATTAGCCGTCTCAACACCGCTTTGATCTGCCTTGACTCGAATTTTTACGTTGTAATCAACAACTCTCTTTACTGGAACTATGACCTTCATTCAATGATCACCTTATCTGAAATATAATTAAAAACGCATTTTACCGTACCACTAAGGTCACGGCTTATGCCCAGAATATAATGGCTCCAAGCCAGTTCACTTACTATCCGCGAGAAGCTCTCTTAATTGTGCTTTTTGTATTTTACCCGTTGAAGTTTTAGGTAAAGCTCCAAAGATTACTCGCTTTGGGCACTTGTAACGCGCCAGACGATCCTTGCAAAATTCAATTACTTCAGACTCAGTCATAACCATATCGTTCGACTTAAGAGTTACAAATGCACAAGGTACCTCACCCCATTTCTCATCTCTTTGCGCTACGACTGCCACTTCGAGTATGCGATGATCCTCATATAATGCATCCTCTATTTCAATCGTGGATATATTTTCACCTCCGGATATGATTATATCTTTCGATCGATCTCTAATTGTCACATAGCCAAATTCATCAATTATGGCGAGATCCCCCGTCCGAAACCAACCACCTTCAAAAGCCGCATTAGTCGCGCTCGGGTTCTTTAGGTACCCTTTCATCGTTATATTTCCCCGGAAACAAATCTCGCCCATCGTTTTTCCATCCCTTGGAACTGGCAGCATTGTCTGAGAATCCAACACCTCCATCCCTTCTTGGACAACGTAACGTACCCCTTGTCGCCCATTTTTTTCCGCGCGTTGCTCTAGAGATAATTGTTCCCATTCAGGATGTTGTGCACAAACAGCTGCGGGACCGTACACTTCAGTTAAACCATACACATGGGTAAGATCAATACCCAATACCTCAGCGCCTTCAATAACGGACCTCGGGGGAGCTGCGCCTGCAATCATGCCTTTAACCCGCGAGGAGAATAGCTGAGCTTCGGTTTTAGGCGCATTAATCAACGTGTTGTAAACGACCGGAGCCCCGCACATGTGAGTTACCCCATGCGCCTGGATCAAACTAAAAATAGCATCAGCCTCCACTCGACGCAGGCAAATACTGGTTCCAGCAACCGCGGCTAACGTCCAAGGGAAACACCAACCGTTGCAATGAAACATCGGAAGTGTCCACAAGTAAGTGGAAAAATACGGCATCGTCCAAGTCACAACATTACCAACAGCATTCAGATAAGCGCCTCGATGATGCGTTACAACACCTTTTGGGTCGCCCGTGGTTCCAGAGGTATATGACAAAGCAATGGCATCCCACTCATCATGTGGCAAACTTGCATCAAAAGCCCGGTCTCCTGTCTCAAGAAAAGTCTCGTATTCAATCTCTGCGATGGGCTCCGCACCAGGAATATTTGGATCCATAATATCAATCAAATAAGGTTTTTTTTCTAGTTTTGCTAACGCCTCATTAATCACCGCTCGATATTCCCTGTCGACCAATAGAACTTTTGCGCCGCCATGCTCCAGCATAAATGCGATCGTCGTAGCATCTAAACGCGTATTTAGCGCGTTAATGACCGCACCCAACATGGGTATTCCGTAATGCGCTTCAAACATCGCGGGGATGTTAGGGGCCATAATCGCTACCGTGTCGCCATAACCCACACCAAGCTGCTTCAAGGCGGAAGCAAATTGTCGACAACGACTATAAGTCTCCCGCCATGTCAGTTTACGCTCACCATAAACGACAGCTACTCGATCTGGATAAACATCTGAAGCCCACGCAATCAAAGACGTCGGTGACAGCGGCGAATAGTTTCCTTGGTTCTTTTCTAACTCGAGATTAAATGGCTCATGCATTTTACGTAAAACCCTTTTGCAATAACTGTCTTTATTTATTTAGCGAAACACCGCATCTATCGCCTGACTGATATGGTCTACTTTAATCAGCTCCATATTTTTTGGGCTTGTTTTAGGTGCGTTAGCAGTTGGAATGATCGCACGATTAAAACCTAACTTTGCCGCCTCCTTTAATCGATCCTGACCTCGTTGAACGGCACGCACCTCTCCTGACAACCCAATTTCACCAAATGCTACCGTCTTACCACCAACTACATTCCCTCTTAGTGAGGATACTATTGCTAACAGCACAGGCAAATCAGACGCTGGCTCATTAATCCTAACTCCGCCCACCGCATTGACAAAAACATCTTGATCGAATGCAGCAACACCGGCGTGTCGATGCAACACAGCGAGCAACATCGCCAATCGGTTTTGTTCTAACCCGACGGTCAGACGACGTGAATTCGCCGAATGTGAGGTATCGACAAGCGCTTGAAGCTCAACCAACAGGGGCCGACTGCCCTCCTGAGTTACCATGACACAGCAACCAGCAACTTGCTTTTCTTGTTGCGACAGGAATAACGCCGACGGATTAGCAACGCCTCTAAGACCTCGATCTGTCATTGCAAATACACCCAGCTCGTTAGCCGCTCCAAAACGATTTTTAATGGAACGAATCAAACGAAAACTCGAATGCGTATCTCCTTCGAAATACAGAACCGTATCGACAATATGCTCCAGAACTCTAGGACCGGCGATTGCCCCCTCTTTCGTGACATGCCCAACGAGCAATAACGCTGTCGCATTTGCTTTGGCAAAGCGCGTCAGCTGCGCTGCACACTCTCTGACTTGAGAAACGCTGCCAGGAGCTGGTTGAATATCCTCAGAGTAAATAGTTTGAATGGAATCGATTACCGCCACATCAGGCTTTTCTCGTGCAAGAGTATCTAAAATCTTATTCAATTGGATTTCAGAAAGTAGTGATAGCTTCTCCGACTTCAAGTCAAGTCGTTGCGCTCGGAGTCCAATTTGCTGCGCAGATTCCTCTCCACTCACATAAATGGCTTTGTGGTCTTCGCTCATTGCACTCATTGCCTGAAGCAACAAAGTTGACTTTCCGATCCCTGGATCGCCACCAATCAAGACCACTCCGCCAGTTACCAGCCCGCCACCGAGAACCCGGTCCAACTCATTACTACCTGTTGAAAAACGCGCCTCTTCAGTTGCTTCTATAGCTCCTATTGGGATTAACCTACTCGATTTACTGAGTGGTTGGTAACGTTCCACGCCCTTGTTCACTATCGTCTCTTGAAGAACATTCCAATCATGACAATGGGGACATTGACCGGCCCACTTTTGTGTCTGGCCACCGCAACTGGAACAAATATACGCCGTCTTAGATTTACTCATAACTTATTATATCGATGCCCGACGATGCATTCACACATTCAATCGAAACATACAAACGGCACCCGCTGAGTTACGCGAGTCAACAATTCATAGCCAATCGTTCCTGCATGCTGCGCGACCTCTTCGACCGGTAGACCCTCACCCCAAAGCACAACATCTGAATTGATCCTAGCCTGAGAAATATGAGTGATATCAACAGCGAAAGAGTCCATCGATACGCGCCCAACAATAGGGGCTCGAGTACCATTTACTAGGACTGGGGCACCATTTTTCATCGATCTTGGGTAGCCATCACCATAACCACCCGCTACGATTCCGATCCTCACATTGCTTTGCGCTGTGTATGTCCCACCATAACCCACCCGGTCACCCGCGTTCAGATCTTGTGTTGCAATAATCTCTGACTTTAGAGTCATTACGGGCCTTAAACCCAACGAAAGCGCAGATATACTCTCAATCGGCGAAACACCATAAAGCATGATGCCCGGTCGAACCCATGCCTCATTTTGAGACTCAAAACGAATCAAAGCAGCGGAGTTACTCTTGGATACAGGCACATCCATCGAACCTAGCGCTTGTAACAATTTAGCATCTTGCCAATCAACGCCACGCTCATTATCTGCATCCGCATAATGCGTCATAACGGTAATACTTTTTACAGCAATGCAGTTCTGGAGCGCACGATAGCATTGAACGACGTGTTTGGGCGAAACACCCAACCGGTTCATTCCGGTATTCACTTTTAAAAAAATATTAACCGAATTGCTCGAGTCGCATTGCTCGAGCAATTCAATCTGTCTATCAGAATGCACGACTAGATCAAGATTAAGTTGAATCGCATCATTCAATTCTTGTGGGCTAAAAATGCCCTCGAGTAATAATATTGGTCGAGTCGCTTCTTGCGTTCTGAGATACGAAGCTGCTTCCAGTTCGATTACTGCTAACCCATCTAAAGCCGAAAGTCCGGGATAGATACGGCGCAAACCATGTCCGTATCCATCGGCTTTGACGACCCCGAAAACATTCGCGTTACCCGACAACTTTTTAATGACAGAAACATTGTGATCAATAGCACCACGGTTAATTATTGCTTGGATCGGTCTATTTTCCATGACAGTTGGCATCTTTCCTAGCTTACTGATGCGTCCTCCTGATGCCCTTTCACGAGATCAGAGGCGAAACAAAGATCTTTCCAAGCATTCACTTTTTTTGACGACTCTTTCAATAGATCTAAAGGGTGATCAGTGACGACAAGGTCAAAACCACAGTAGTCGTGCACCGTTCGTCGGCAATCTAACATAGCGTTATCACGCATTAAACGCTTCGCCGCCGCGGACCCCATCGCTACAATGATTGAAGGTCGCAGCAATTGTATCTGTTGATCAAGAAATTCTGTACAACTACCCTCTTCCTTAACGATGATCGCGTCCTCGGTAGAAGAATAAGTTTGTAAAACGTCAATCAAATACACACCTTTATCTCGCGCTAAGTGCATTGCAATCAACATATTACTAAATAATTTACTCGCATCCCCCAAGAGCAGGCTATTTGCTGAATCACCACCCTGAGCACTTGGGCTCTCTGCTATGAATACCCAACCGGCCTCGGGATCACCCTTTCCAACAATAGTATGAAGACTCGATTTAAATAAAACCCCCGACTTCATTTCACCAGCAGATACGCTTGTGTACGTAACGGACTCTTCAGCGTCAAATCGGGTGCGGCCTTCAAGACTCTTTTTCCAAAAGGGCGATATGCCAAGCTCAATAAGAATTTCATCTCGGGTACTCACAACACCATCTCCATCACTATCGCATCCTCTCGGCCAAGATGAGCAGGGTAATAATTCTTTCGCAGTCCAATTTGATTAAAGCCAAAAGACTCATACAAAAAAATAGCTGCCAGATTGGTGCGCCGGACTTCTAAAATCATCTTGTTGGCTTGATGCTCTAGTGCATCATCAATCAAAAAATTCAAAAGAGCTTTTCCCATGCCTTTTTTCTGAAAGTCCAAAGCTACAGTGAGATTGAGTAAATGCACCTCATCTAATATTAGCATTTGAACCCCATAGCCTATGAGCTTATCATCCCCTATCAAAACGTGACATCGATACCCTGCAACCAAACAATCATTAAAGTTTCCTAATGTCCAGGGAAACGCATAGATCGCCTTTTCAATTCTCAAAACAGCATCTATATCTGTTTCGGACATTCCCTTTAAACTTAGGTCCACTTTATCGGCTCGATACTTGCTCATCTAATGTTAAAGCCACCTTATTGCGAACGTAGGTGGGAATGGCATCTTCTGCGGATACAGCCTTTCCAGCTAAGAAGTCACGACACGTGATCTTTAGCACTTCCCGCGCTGTGGACCGGATATATTCGCCATTGAGGATAGGAATCGAAAATTTTTTCGAAGTTTCGAATACTTCTTTGTACGAGACAAACCCACTCCCGCATGCAACCCATCCATCACCAGCCGGTATGGTCACGTCTTGCGGATCACAAACATACGGATCAACCATCGGCACCCAAATATCACCTATCCTCTCAAAGGCAGCTGCGTAGACTTGACTCATTCTCGCGTCCTGACAAACCAAAACTTTATCTCTGTTTGTTTTTTGCGCCAGCGCTTCTAATGATGGGACAGGCACAACAGGAATGTTAACGCCAAACGCAAGCCCTTGAGCAACACTGCAAGCCAACCGCACGCCAGTAAAAGAACCAGGACCTGCCCCAAATCCAATCACATCGATATCTCCCAAACTTAGATCATTGATTTCCAACAAATTATCGATCATCGGGAGTACATGCTCCGAGTGATTTTGATTCGCTTTATTCTCGGCGATCGTCACTTCCCCAAAAAGAGATAAACCTATAGAGCAAATCTCAGCAGAAGTTTCTATAGCAAGAATTCTTAACGACGAGGTAATTGAATCCTTTTTAGCAGCTTCGGAAGTCATTATTTTTCGATTGAGGCAAAATTTTGACACAACATACAAGTTGTATTTTTTAATCTAAAAATGTTCGCAATTAATTAATTCGACACCGCTCATCATACATCGTCTGACTTAAATACTTTGACTGATATAAACGAGTAAACCCAAGAATTGCGAGCAGAGAACGCGTAACATAAGAATTCATCAGAATTTTAGGTATAACGCGGACAAATACGCGCGGATTATCGTCATAGTAGAACGAGGAGTACAAATGAAACGCATAGCAGTTATTGGATCTGGCCTTATCGGACGCGCATGGTCAATTGTCTTCGCGAGAGCAAAGCATCATGTGTATTTGTTTGATAATCAAAATAGCGCAGCCGAAAAAGCTATCGGTCAGATAGAACAAGGACTGAGCGACTTAAAACAATACGGCTTAATCGAGGAAAGCCCGTCTGTCGTTCTGAAACGTATCCATGCCTGTAAATCAATGGAGCAAGCTGTATCTCAAGCAGACTATGTCCAAGAAAATACCTCTGAAAATCTTGATATCAAGCAGAAGGTTTTCAGCGATTTGGACCTGTACGCGCCCAGCGACTGCATCCTAGCGAGTTCAACCTCAACAATTCAAACCTCTTTATTCAGCGAGAATCTTGAAGGTCGCCACCGATGTCTTGTAGCGCACCCAGTCAATCCACCTCACATCGTACCCATCGTAGAAATCTCTCCTGCGCCATGGACCGATTCCACTACCATCGAAAGAACATATGAGCTCCACAAATCAGTTGGTCAAGTGCCGATCTTGGTTAAAAAAGAAGTTCCAGGTTTCATCTTAAATCGACTTCAAGCGGCTCTTTTGCAGGAAGCATGGCGGTTAGTCGATGAGGATTATGTCTCTGTTGAAGATTTAGATAAAACTGTAAAAGATGGTTTAGGGCTCAGATGGGCGTTTATGGGGCCATTTGAGACCATCGATCTTAATGCCCCCGGCGGAGTCGCCGATTATGCTGCACGATTCGGCAGTGCATATGCGGAAATGATGAGCAACGTACAGCACCCAACTTGGGAAGGCAGCTTAGTAAAAAAAATTGAAGGACAAAGACGAAATATTTTGCCGTTTTCACGCCACAGTGAAAAGGAATTATGGCGAGATCGAAAACTGATGGAGCTTATTGCGCATAAAAGAGACAAGCACCCATCTGATTAAGGGCAAGGAGGAGATGATTTATGTTAGTCTTTTTCCATCAATTTACAGAAGTAATTTTTTAAAAAACACTTTAAGCACGATCTACTAAATATTCCTTAAAAAATAAGTAAAAAAAGGACCTTTATGGCTAAAAAAGTAATGATCACCTGCGCTGTTACCGGCTCAATACACACGCCATCAATGTCTCCTTACTTGCCCGTTACCCCACAAGAAATCGCTGATGCGGCGATTGGTGCTGCTGAGGCGGGCGCAGCCATCGTTCACCTCCACGCTAGAGACCCAAATGATGGTAAACCGACTCAAGATCCAAACATGTTTCGTGAGTTCCTGCCGACAATTTCAAAGGGTAGCGACGTGATTATTAACATCACTACCGGTGGCGCTCCGACAATGAGCGTGGAAGAGCGACTGCAACCCGCACTTCAATTGAAACCAGAAGTTGCGTCTTTGAATATGGGGTCTATGAATTTCGGATTGTACGAGATGCTGGGGCGCTTTAAAGATTTTAAACACGAATGGGAACGACCTTATTTAGAAGAATCTGAGGATCGTATTTTCAAAAACACGTTTAAGGATATAGCTTTTATCCTTGAGTCATGCGCCAACAACCAAACCCGATTCGAAATCGAGTGCTACGACATAGGCCATCTCTACACTGCCGCACATTTTGTCGACCGCGGCCTCATAAAAGCACCTTTTCTCATCCAATCAGTCTTTGGATTGCGAGGGGGAATCGGCCCTCACGCTGAAGATGTTATGCACATGAAACGAACGGCAGACCGTTTGTTCGGCAACGATTATTTTTGGTCAGTCCTAGGTGCTGGCAGCAATCAAATGTATGTCGCTGCGCAGTCTGCAGTAATGGGTGGGAATGTTCGCGTGGGTCTTGAGGATAGCTTGTGGGGTGGCA
>Ga0255783_10000458_pt1 | contig 47072 bp, 22 predicted proteins | sample 011ome_22_FD_179981 | JGI IMG/M metagenome (GOLD analysis project Ga0255783, IMG submission 179981) | Coastal salt marsh microbial communities from the Groves Creek Marsh, Skidaway Island, Georgia - 011507BT metaG (version 2) | ecosystem: Environmental > Aquatic > Marine > Intertidal zone >... | reverse complement strand
ACGTTTTTCTTTGTCTTTGTCTTGGTAAACTTCTGTTCTCGTTCGTCTCTGTGCGTCACATCTTTTCCCCGTTGTTGTGCGGCGAGATTGTGGCGCAGAGTAAACACATATACGACGTGATGTTCTCGCACCGTCGTCGTCGTACAAACAAAAGGAAAAAGAACTTTCTGTCACGCAGAGTGCTTTTTCGCCTCTCGTTGCTCCTCTCAGTGTTCTGTTGGTATTGGTATTACTCTTCTCATCATCATCATCGGGAAAAGCGGGAAAAGCGCGTAACGGTAAACACCTTTAAGACGACGACGAGTTTACGCGAATCAAGACAGCACTTAAACAACAACTTTAAGGAGAATACTACCAAGGAGGAGGATAAAAAGAACTCCGAGATAAAGCAGCAAAAAAGACAACTGCTCTACCCGGGCGAAGCGAGAGAGGTGTGCGCCTCTTGGTCGCCTTTACCGAACAGTCCAAAAATGACCACGAGGAAAAGCTACTGGATGAGCGAACGAGGCACATTAACCGCGAACGAACTGAAGAGAAAGAGTTTATGTCACGCGAAAGGCGGTCCCGGAGGAAGCGTTTCGTCGTGTTGGCAGAGGAAGCTGTCGGATGTCGAAAGGATTAGAAACGTAGGATCTCCGAGTTTAGCTCGATTGACGAACGAAACGGTTCTGGCGGTGTTTCGAGCGAGCGAAGACGCGGTAGGAGAGGAAGGGCAACATCTGAGAGTGACGACGAGCAGAGCCGGGGAAGGGAAAGGGTGGAAGGTTTCGACGCCGTTCGAGGAGGTTGGGAAGTTTCATGATAACGATTGGAAAAGAGGGAGTGGGATGCCGATGTGGGATCCGATCGTGTTCGCGGAGAGAGACGGAAAGGGGAGGGCGTTTGTGTTTTACGCGGTGTCGGATTCGCAGAGGAGAGGGGAGTGTCGTCAAGAAAAGAGCGTGCCGTTGTTAGGTTTTGGGAGTAAACCAATCAAACCGTGGGTGAGAGGTGGTGATATCTACGTCGTGGCGAGTACCGATGCGACTTTAAAGGAATGGATGACACCTCGACGAGTGTTAAAGAGTGCAGATTTCAACGGCGCGCCAATCACGTTGAACGGACCGGCAGTGGAGATGGACGAGGCGAACTCAGAGACTGGGAATAGGGATTGGGTCGTGCCGGTGTGCGTAAATGGAATGAAACAAGTGAATGTCGGAACTGTTTTGGCGCAATACGGGAGGGGGGTACACCGCGAAGGCGGCACCGGCGAAGGCGGGTTTAATCCCAAGTGCGGCGCCGAGGCGGTGAGAAAGTGCGGGGTAATCGTGAGTTCGGATTTGGGAAAGACGTGGGACACGTCGAGATTACACGAATCCTTGGGTTTCGATCGAAAGAATGGCATTTTATTGGCGGATATGACGGTGGCGGAAATCGGGGAGGGCGGTTTGTACGCCGTGTTTCGACCGAAAGTGGTGGTTGGAGGCGAGGACGACGGGCTCGTCGTTCGAAGAACGGCAAAAAGCATGCGATTGTACACTGCCATTTCCACGGATGTAGGAAAAACGTGGACGACACCACGCGAGATGTCCTCCGAGATGCGAACGTTCGACGCCGCAGCGAGACTTTTTCGATTACAACCCAAAGGCCCGTTGGTGTTGGCGTACAACGACCGATCAAACTTCGATACTCTCGAAGGAGAAGACGGTGTGAGTGATGAGGAAAACGACGACGACGACGACGAGAGTATCGGTAGTAGCAGTGGTAGCAGAAGTAGTGAGACTAGTAAGAGTAGCCGTAGCGGTAGTAGTAGCAATAGCGCGAGTTTCTCCGACGCGGCCACCAACTTAGGCGCGTTGCGCCTGACCCTCGCCACCTCCCACGACCACGGTCGCACCTGGCGCAAAGTCGTCACCGTCCGCGATGGTGCCACCACCACCAGCGGTAACACCAACACCGACGAAAGTAGCGCTTTTCATCGCCAACAACAGCAAAGAAAAACGCTCGGCCTTCGCGTCTCGCAACCGTGGCTTTTACAGCACGGCTGCAAAGCCTTCGTCGCGTTTTCTCGAGACTATCACGCGTTGGAATATTCCTCGAGGTTCGCGCGAGCGCAACCGGAAAACGACCGCGAGTTGGGTTTACGAGTCAGCCACGTGGAGATGTAATACTAATATTAATTCGTGCGTGTATTATTAATGCGGTATCTGGTAGGTATACTTTCTTTTGTGTTTTACGTTCTTTCCTCTTTGTGCGCGTTCATTTTTCATTTTGTCTACTTTTTTTGCCGTCAAATCCCTCTTTTATCACACGCACATTTAACACACACAATTACTATATCGGAAAGAAAATGGTGCGATCATCTCATCCTCGCGTCATCCTCCGTCGCGCGCTCCTTTCCTTCGCGTCCTCTCTTTCGCTTCTGCGTTTCGTTCTTCTTTTCTTCTTTCGTACGTAAAAGGTACGGGAAAGAGTAGAGCGCAGTTTTGGGGAAATGCAATTCGTTTTTGTTCCCCTACTGACCTAAGAGGAATATCCCCGCTCTCATCAAACACACATCACACAGGCGAAGTCTACGATTCTTACGGTCCTGAAAATCATCCCTCTCGCGTTATACTTACGCGCGGCGTCGTGTAAACTCGCTCTTCCCATCCTCGGGTGCGACGGCCCTTTATGCCCGGTGGCGATTGGAAAATCTGGCGATTGCACACCAACTGCCAACACGGCGGAATGTTACGCGTGGTGCGAACACGCGTGGACGCCGTGGGCGAACAACTTACTGTCCACGTTTAAGATTCCTTATAAAGTAAGATGTAACAAATCGAACGGGTATGAACTTGCGAAAATTATCGCCGCGGTGGAGATTATCGGGTACTTGATGTTGTGGATGCCAGGGAAGGCGAAGAAAGGCGCTTTTATTTTAACCGCGACGATGGCGTTTGCCATTCACTTTCATGTGACGTTTTTGAAGGATTCCGTGGATAAGCTCGGGTTGCAGTTCGCTTTGATCTTGGCAAGTTTGGCTGTGTACGTGATGGAAACGGATGGCAAAAAGAGTGGATCGAAACCGAGGCCGCCGAAGAGAGGCGGATCGAAAAAGCGAAACTAAAGAGGAGCGAGAGAGATTTTTATTTATATATATGACTGGTTGGTAAGAGCGTCGATGCTTATTAAAGTGCAATTAAGAAAACCGATATCTTACTAAATATATCGCAAACCACGTGTTGTCTATTCTGCGTTCTCACGCCATGCCTTTCTCGATGATGTCGTTTACCGTTACATTTCTTCCTCCGATTTTGGACAAGTTTGTAACATCCTCCTCCGCGTCCATCACCGTCACCACTTCCAACGTTCTCTTGGACAAGTGCGAGCACGATTCCATGTTCCCAAACTGATCGCGAGATTGTTGATCCAGAGCTAATGCTTCCGACCGGCGAATGTGGTCGCGAATGGAGGGGTCCGCCTCGTCTAGTAACGCTCTCGAGAGGTGCTGTAAGGAGACGGATAAGCCAGGGGTGTAAAATACCTCGGGAGAATCCTTTCTCAACCACGCGTTGATTTCGTCGCACATGGCGAGATATTTTAAAGTTGGTTTTGCCGCCAGGACGATCGGTTGCGAAGACGTATTAATACTAATAGGTTCGTCGGTATCGGTTTCTGGAGGTGACATGACTCCTCCCGAATTTGAGGACATCGTGCTCGTACTTCGTAGCTGTTGCGCGTAAGCCGAGGAGGTAAATGCACCTCGTAACCCATCATCGCCACACCTTAAGGCGAACGCCGTCGCTCGACGAATGAATATTTTAATCGAATTCTCCCACTTTTCTTTCGTGAACGTCATCGCGGCAAACAAAAGAATCGCGTACATGTCGCTCTCGAACGCTTCAATATCGAAACAGGCGTCAAAGAACGCCAGTTCGTCGCCTCCGTAATCTTCGTCCACCAACGCATTCGCCAAGCGGAGCCACTCTTCTCTTTGCGCAATATCTCGTTTCTTACCGACCGATAACGGTACAGGAGACGACGATTGGCGTCGTAAAGGCGAAGCGGACGGGTCCGTCATCGTGCTCGGGTTTGCAGAGGCATCGAAAACGTATTCGCCGTGGAATTGCATCAACCGCAGCAGTTGCGGCAACAAGGAAGCGTTTGATTCTCTGCCGCCGCCTCGAGACTCGACAGAGAATGAACTATTCGTGGCAAATCTACCCAGCAAGATGACGCAATCGAAAGTAGATACGCGAAATCGATCGTGACGCATGGCGAAGGATTGGCGATTCATTGGCATCGCTCGGCCCACGTTGTCCCACCACGCATCCACCGCCAGACCGTATCGTCGTCGTCGCTCCTCATACTCTTCGTCGCTCGTCGACGTGCGTTCAACATTCGAGGAACGTAAATCAGACGACGTCCATACTGGAAGGACACTGTTGCACAGCGTCTCCGCGTTTCGCAAGGTAGCACCTTCCCATTCTCGTTTTGGTGGACGACGATTGATGTCTGCTCTTTTGGCTTCCAAATGACACGAGATGTGAATGGCGTTGAAGTGCGAGACGGTGGAGCACCCTCTCGTGGCATCAACTTTGGGGTCTACACTTGCGGCAGCACGATTTCGACCGCGAAAACCACGTCCTCCAAACAAGGCAGAAGCTAGAGAAGAACCGCTTGTACCTGCTTGATTGCCTCGCATGTCAATGATTTCAATGATATCCCCGTCGGCGTCGTTTGCCATGCCTTCGTCGTCGTCGTCGTCATCATCGTCCTCCTCTATGACAAAATTTGCGGCGTTTGTGGCATCTTCCTCCCGAGTAAACTTCACCGAAGTTGGAGGGATGCTAACCGGCGTACAGAAGCAATATAAACCCAAAGTTTCCTCTGGATTCTCGTTGATAGATTCAAAGCACACTCGGCAGCGCAATGCACCTGCGTCGTCGTCAAACGCGGCGTCTTCCTCCATCTGACTCTTCAAAGCGTCCGAAACTTCCGCTTTAAGCACCGTACTCTCTTCGTCCCCAGCTGGAACCCCTCTCTCCGACTGTTGCGTCTTCATTTTCATCTCTCTCAACATTTGCTCTCGTTTCCTCTTCGCGAGCTCTCTCTTCTCTTCCTTTGTCTTTTCCCGCATCTTTTCAATTTCAATTTGCGCGGTATTTGAGGCGTTTTCAATCGTCTCCAACGCATTCTCAGCCAAAGTGCCCAATCCTCTCGGCACGACTACGTTTTCTAATGTGTGTAAAGTAACGAGCAAGTTAAGCGCGTGCGCGGCAGAAGTGGCTACTTTTTCGCATTCTCTGGACATGGCCTCTAAAATTTTCAACGCCAACGGTAACGCCTTGTAGTTCACCATCGCTTTTTCAAACGCCTCCGAAGTGCGCTTTAGATCATTCACGACGATGTCAACGATGTAAGAGCGTATGATTGGTATCGCTGGAACCGCTAAGTATTCGCGAAATGATCGACCGAAGTCGTCGTGTGGTGCGCAGCGGACAATTTTTACCACCGATTCTAACGCGAGCAAATCGCACGTCGGATCGTTTTGCGCGCCAAAGACCACTTCCCCATCATTACCTCGTTGTTGTCCATCAAATTTTAATGTGTTCAACGCGTCGACGCTAAACTTAACCAAATGCGTCGTTGCTGTGACATCGGCACACGCGAGTCGCGGCAAAACTCTTGCCAACACGTCACAACGTTTCGGTTCCCCGTCCTCAATGCATCTTTTCAACTTGTCTAGGAAGGATCGAGACACAGATGCCGCGTCGAAGAGACTCTTGTCTTCTTCGTGCATAGACTCGGCGTCGGAGAAGTACAAATCTATTCCAGAACCACCGAGAGCGGCGGAAGAAGCTAAATTAATGATAGACGGTGTAGAAGTTCTTGGTGGTGGAGTGACTGGTCGAGCCGCCAATGAAGTGTCCACCGTCACAGACAAGTCCAAGGAAGCGGAATCATCCACGCTACCTCCATGCATTAGCATAGTTTGTTGCGAAGAAGAATCGTTAGATATCAGAATCGAAGATTGCTCTGACGTAGCTTTGGATTGTTCTTCAGCTAACAAGCGATCGACAACTTTTAAAATATCGTTTGCCAAAGTATCCTCTCGAGCCTCGAATGCTCTTGCCGCCTCACGAAGCAAGTGCGGAAGAGCATTGTCGTCCAACATCGCGATTCTATTTTCCTTCAACTCGCAAGCTGCTTGCAAAAGTGCAAGGACGTCTGCGTTATCGTTCAACTTTCGTACAAACGCGACGTCTTCTCTGGAAACGCACAATTCCTTGAGGAAGAGCGATGCGTTGTTATTACTATTACTAGTGGTTTCAAATGCTGTTGGTTTCATTCTCGCCGCGCGAGAGATCGTAGGCACGAGAGCGACAAGTGCTGATAGACCGCCTTTAAAGCGCAAACAAGAAGTCGATTCATAGCGAACTTCTGGATCGTCTTTATCTACTGTCGCTGCGACCGAATCAATGCGATCTTCGGTGGCTTCACCGTCGAGACCGCTTAAGCGATAAGTGATTGACATTGGCGGAATTCTGTTCGTACCGATAAGTCGCGAGGGAGGGCTGCCATCATTCTGCTGATTTTGTTGCATTGGAACCCAAACCTTTTCGTACACATCGACGACTTTTAAATCAAGCGAAATGATCTTGTTTCCGCATGAGAGCAATTCCATGCCAAAATCATCTTCGATCAAACCGACCAAGTCGAGTTGAGCGCAGATGAAATTCTTCACATCTCTAAAAGTCGGCGTAGATTCCAGCTGCGCTTCGTCGCCAAATGTGGCATCGTCGTCCGCGTCTACACCCGCCCCCGCGTTAGCGATGTCAGATGATGCAGCGTTATTATCACCTTCATTATCACCAACTGGAACTTGTTCCGCGACATCGTACGGTGAAGGTGACATGTGCCCTCGGATAAACTCTTCTTGCGTGGACGATTTCACCAGGCGAACCAAACACGTGCGTTTTGGCTTCGGTTTCGGAAGCGCGCACCGTTTGAGTTCATCCAGAACTGAACCCATGGGTAAAACAATTTGGACAGTATCAGATATATTGTGAGATATTGAAGAGAATCGAGCGCTGCGAGAATTCGCGTTCGCCGTTGAGCGCAAAAGTTCAAAGCAAGCGCCAGCAACGGACGTTCTCGAAGTGTTTGGATAGTTCACATCGCTCGCCCCGTAACACGCGTCCAAGAGCTTTGCCAAAGTAATATTTGCAGAAATTGCGTGCGGTGCCCTGTGCGCAGCAAGCGCTCTCGCAATTGTCCCTGCGTATGTAATCGCTTGGATATCCTCCTCGCTCACTTTCAAACTTTCGCATCGCAAGTTGTCTTCTTCGGAGACTATTTTGTCTGAGACGAACTTAGCGCATCGTTTCAGAGCAAGACCGAAGGATGGGTCGACGAGTCCATGCTGCTCGAGAAGGCTTTCACTTTCATGCCACGCGTACTTTGCAACTTCGAGGAGCATCTCCGTCAACGTTCTTACCGAGAGCTTCACTTGAGACGGATCAGCAAACGTGAAAACGAATGAGTCTGTTTTCACTTCCCAATCGGTACACATGCTCGCTTCGAGCGCCGCGTAGACGGATTCTGCGGCATCATCGTTCGAAACCACATCCGTATTCTTTAACAACTCAAGGAGGGATTTCAACACCGCCAGACGCTCTTCTTCTGTTCCTTTCGAAATTGCGATCAATGCGCTCGAGGCCAGTCGCACAGTCTCCTCCTCCAAAACGCGAGAGTTGACGAAGCATTCAACGCAACCGCTGATAGCATCGATGTTTTCGTTATCCATGCGTCGTCGTCCACCTGGTCTCGCGATTGCATCTTGCTCGAAGAGCTTCAGGGCTGCACGTACTGCGACGTCCACGAAACGATGATTTGGATTTCTCGTAGGATTGAGCGTTTCTGAAAGTTGCAAAATGGCAACTGTGGCATCACCGCTGGCATCGTTACGTTTCACCAATTCCATTCGTGCAAGCCTCGACAAGACATCGACATCGGTTTCGAAAGTAGAAGATGTGAAATTTATTCCACCACCTTCGGGGCGAAGCGAAGAAGTCTTCGCTCGCTCGGAAGATTGCTTAATCAACCATGATCGCGTATCCACATTCGCGTCCGCAACGGCAAGTGCAACTAATACGCGCGCAAACTTCGGTGCCATTTGTGGCAAGATAGAGGAGGTCGCAAAAAGAGCATCCTTTACATGATTTGAATCAAATGCGTAAAAGAAGACTTTTTCACGAGCAAGAGAAACCAGAGCTGGGACGATTGCAAACATGTACGAACGAAGCGAACCGAAATGATTGGTTTCCTCGCCGTAGTAGTTGTGCATCGTATGCAACGACGAGTCTGATTCGATAAAACCTCCTTCACCTCTGCGTGCATAACTTTCGAGTGCACGATGCAAAGAAATGCGTTTGGCTTGACATTTTGACAACGTAATGCGGGCGTTCTTTGCAACTTCTTTGTACGACCTCAACGCCAGGGCCTCAAAGTCGCCATTTTTCGCAAGTGCATCCTCCGAAGCAGTGGCGTTGTTTCGTCCAATTGGAACGTAGCCCGACACTAACGTTGAAGATGCCGGAACAGCAGTACTGCTGGTGCCACCGCCAATTGTTTTTCTCGTTCTTGATGGCGTCGAAGGTGCCGAAGCCGTCTTGTTCACCTCTGCGTTCAAAATCTCGCTTTCGTCAACTACAGCTGCGCGTGAAAGCAAGGATCTGCAAGTGCTCTCGCATTGCCTCAATATATTTTGAGTATCACGTTCTTTTACGGTTAAAATTTCAAGCGCTTTCATCGCACTCGTGGCTTCATCTTCTGTGTATATACCAGAAGATCCGTCACCGATGACTTCTGAATAAGTAATGTACGCGTCGAGTTTATCTTGCCTCGCGCAACCACATTCGTTGCACCAAAACGCATCCGTCAGATTCTCGTAATTTATATTTCGGCACTGTCGGCATTGGTACGCATTCTCTCTGCAATAACGGCAAATACCGTGCGCAGCATCTTGTACGTGTCGGCTACAACGCGGGCACGGAAGCATTTCCGAAGCTTTCTCATGCATATCAACGTGGAACGAATCGATACGAATGGCAATCGCAGAAACGTCCTCGGGGATGCTCAACGTAAGCATACCTTCAGTTTGTCTGTTCTTGAACGAAATATTTCCAACGAATCGCCACGGTTCACTCGGTTGCTCCCATGAGATCGCTGATTTCAGAGAAGAAACAATATTATTATCGGCGCCATTCGATCCAGACGCGCGAGGTAGTTGCCTGCTCGATAGAAAGGCGCTTCCACTCGAGTTCAAAATCGAAGATGAGGCAGACACAATGGACGGAACAACCCAGATGGAGACAGATTTCGGCCATCTTGACGATTTTCTCGTTTGCAACGGCGTCAAGTTGATGTTAGCTTCTTTCAATCTGTATACTTCGCTAAATATCGTCAAAGAGGCGTTCGCGGTAAAAGCCCGCGTTCCTTTCATCAGATGCAACGGAGTCTTCCGATAGGGCGTGGACGCATACGCGAGCGAAATATCGTCCGGATTCGGGTCAATCTCGAGCCACTTTGCGTGTTTCGCAAAATCTTCATCGGTTTCGAGTAAGAAATTCACGAAATTTTCGTGCGCTGAGGTCCCCATCGGCTGCGGCAGCAAGTTAGCATCGTCGGCTGCAGCGGTGGTGGTGTTCTTCGCAACCAAAGATTGCGACTGGGCTTCGAGCGCTTCCAATTTTGCGTACATTTCCCTCCTCGGATGTGTCCTCAACTTTTCGCTCGCCTTGCGAGCATTCCCACAAAAGAGCTCAATATTAGCCATCACGTCGGGTTCGTTGGCAAAAATTGAGAAGTCCTTTTCGAGAGCAAACGCGACGATTTGAGACACGCGCTCAATTCGTGCGCCACAGGCAACATTCGATAATGCCTTTGTCAAAGATCTCGCCATCCCTACCAAATAAATGTTTTGTCGTTCGTTTTCTATGCCAACATCTTTAAGATTCTTCCAGATTGCTCGCAAACACGTCATCGCCGCATCTCTGGCAGATTTCTTCGACGAACCCAACAATGTGGTTTGAATAACGCAATCGACCACACCAGAGAGCTCTTTCTTCGTTGATTCAGCACAGTATTCGGCAGCAAACTCGAAGAGCAAACACGCGTGTTCGCGTTGATCCACCGCAGAGAGTGGAAAGCGCGGCATTGCTCTTGCCGCAGCTTTTACCGCGGCGACAATGACGGAAGGCATCGACGCGAGAGAGAATGCAAACGCTTCTGGGGTTTGAGAAAGCACCTCAAACAACCTTTTCAGAGGAACCGAAACTAAACGAGTCGTGCTGTTTTCGCTCTCAATCGTCCCGTCGTTGTTGACACGATTCTTGAGCGAAAACGAGAGACGTTCGCACGCAGAAACGATAATTCCAGCATCTTTAATCGCTTGAAATTTTTCGTTCTGCACGTCAACAGACCTCGCGAGACTGTCCACGACAAATTCAAATTCCGTAAAACGAGCAACGCAGTGAGCATCGGAATCGACGATATCGAGACGTAAGCTTTCAGACGTAGCATAACTTTGGACGATAAGCTTTGTCCAGCTTTGGATGTCTGCTGTCGAGTTTGAAATGTCTGATATCTCCGCACCTGTCGTGCGATCTGCATCCATATCAAAGCTCGTGGATTCAGATTCGCTCTTGTTTACTGCGTCTCTCGCGTACTTGGCTTGCAATAAGGCACATTTTAACGCCGCAATCAACTTGTCTCGTTGTTCTGAGCGCATTTTACTCTTTTCCTTAGCCTCTCTCAGGTAGTCTATGTTTTGAGAGTCTACAGAGATATTTATTTTGGTGTTGATATTATCGTTGCATTTATCGAGCGAATCACTTCGCCCAAACTCGGCAATTTTTCCCAAAAGAGATTCCACAACACGCTTCGTCCATTCTAAGACATCACGCGCGCCATCCTTCCCATCCGGATACGCCAGTGCCGCATCTTTCCCGCTCGAAGCCATGGCCGCAGAAGCCGACAGCGCAAGTATGCGACAGTCTCGATCCGAGACGTTCTTATTCTTCCCCATCGTCCCAGGCTTCGATAAAATAGACGGCACAACAATACCTTTCGAAAGCAATTTAGCGACTAACACCGATGCGTCCGAGTCGCTCTTTAAGAGCGTCCGCAAGAACATCGCGTGCGCGGGAGAAACAATATTTGCTTCCGTCACACTGGGTTTCGGCGGCTTCGAATCCTTTCCGACGCGAGATGAAAAACCCATTTCACTGCCATCCTTGGACAACAACGTGCTCAACCCCTTCGTTGCCACAGCACGCGTGGGATCGCAGATATCTTCAACAATCGCACCGATGAGCTTTTTATTTGACTCGGTGAGTGTGACAAAAGTCTTCTTCTTGTTGAGAAGCGCTGCACCTCCGTCACTCGACGGAGGAGGATTGCGTCGTTGCACAATTCTCGCGAGGGGATGTGTCGTGCGATGCCCCTGTTCGAGTAAGGCGCCGGTAATACCTCCACGATCACGGCATTCCGAGCACAAATCGACATCGTCGCAAACTTCGCAGTGCCATCGAATGCCTTCGATGGATTCGTCGCACATGTCGCACCGGTGACCACCACTTACCATATTCCCTGCGAGAAAGTTCGAAAGAATCCCCACGCCGCTCGGCGTGTTCTCTGATGTTGCAAATCCACTGGAAGGACCACCAGATAAAAGCGTCGGTCGACGCAGGCGAGATACATTGCGATTCGAGGAACTAGTAGTAACATCCACATCATCTCTTAAAGAAATTGGGAAAACTGGTTGCCTCAAGGAATCATTGCTGCCACCGTCGTTCAATATTTCGCGATCAAAGAAAAAGTCCACGTTTGGTACCCGAGGCGCGAAACTATCGAGCATAGCTAGCGCCACCGATCTCGAGAAGTTTTCATCCGCAGATTTCAAGCACGCTACGGCAATATCGGCAGCTTTTTGCGCAAGTTTTGCCGACGGGGGATTGTTGGCAAATCCTTCGCAAGATGCAATCAGCGCCTGAACCAAAGAAGGCACAAACTCCTCGCAATCAAAAGCGCCGTGAGAATCCCTAACAACCCGAGGCGTCAAACACAAACCTAGTCTTAGCGCTTCCAGAGTTTGTTTCTGAAAGTGGTCATCACACGTTTGCATAGTTAGTGGGCGGCGTACGAAAGGACGACCAATATACTTGCACGCACGCGCGAAGCTTTCTATGTCAGAATCTGGTAAAGCCCAATTGGCGTCGCGACGCCACTCGTAATTCTTTTGAATCATGCGAAATGTGGACAACGCTATGCTGACGGCGCACAAATCCTTCGTGGAAACATCTTCCGGACTTTTCGCTAAAATTGCCTTGAACGCGCTGCGTTTGGTCTTTGATGACGGGAACCAGCCATCGGCAGCAAATACGCGCACTGCAGCGGACTGGTTCTGCAGCTTCGAAAATGACAATCGCCTCGGAACCTTCACAGGCGTCGTGGATGCACTGCTTGCCGCTGCTTGCTCAAGTCGCGCGTAGACCGTGATCGCAGAAAAGGTTTCATCGAGAACAATTGGAAACCCAATCGCAGATAGCTTTCTCGCACTTGATGAAGAAGATGGCGCTTCGGTGCCACTGGTAAGCTCTTTATGGCGAGTTGCACGAGCAACCCTAGATCGAACGTGCAATGACAATCGCTCGCGCAAAGCGATGGCGCGTGTTTTCATCGATTGTTCGATGTGCGTTTTCGGACATGAATAGGCCACGACGCGTGCAACTTTAAAGCATGCACCGCGAGGTGCATTCATGGATGGGTGAAAGACTAAAGTCAACAACCCGTTCTTCTCCGAGCATAACTTGGACTCTTTTGAGTTCAGTGGAATATCGAACCACCTCGTGTTACCCATCACTCCAGAAGCAGCATCTGAATTGTTGGCGTTTCTAACAGTAGAATTACTTCGTGCATGTTCGCTGTCAATCAGAGAAACTTTTCTTCCACCTTTGAATATTTCAACACTTTTGGGCACGCAATTCGCGTCCTCCGCAGAACTTCCGTAATTCAACTGAACTCGAATACCCGCGAAGCTCTGAAGCTTAGGATCGCGCGCCGCCGGAGGATATGAAAGACACAACGCCGCAGCAGCATTTGCACGCGCGGTTTGAATCTGTGAATTCAAATCCTCCGAGATTAAGGACTCCTTAACCGAAGAAACTGGATCTTCATCGTTATCTCCCACAGCATGGAACTCTCCGTAAATCGCGCACTTTTCGGTAACTTCAGAACAGCCTTCGAAGTACAAAACATCACCAGAGTCGTGCGCCGAAGGTGACGAATGTGACTCTGGATGATATACTCTTTCTTCACCGTCATCGTATCCTTCTTCTCCTTCATCTTCTTCTTCTCTTTTTCTGCGGTGTTCCTCTTCTCTGTCCTCCCCGTAGAAATACACGCGAAAAGAACCATCTTCCAATAAGAGGCACAACATCGTTTTTCTATTATCGGCATGATTTTGATCCCAATCAGGTTGGTAACCTGCGAAACCACGCAAAGTAGAAGACTCGGGACCACTGTCAATATTATTTGTATTGAGCAAAGTTTGCGTATCCACGCCTTCAAAATTACTCTCGTTTTGAAAAGTCAAGACTCTTGTAGACATATCGCGTCGAGATACAGTAAGAAATGAAAGAGGTGGAACTTCTGGATCCGCCCCGATTGATCGTGCGCGAAAATCGCGTTGAAAAGCGCAATCGCCTACATACGCAAGGCCTTTGTTCGCATCTCCTTTTCCGCGAATGGAGAACGTTGTACTCGAACCTGTTGCATAACTTTGCGCCGAAGATGGTTGGCTATATTGTGCCGATGAAGGTTGGCTATCAAACATAGATCCGGTTCCAGTGGTTGAAGTCGCAGATAATGGACTCATCATCATCTCTTCAATGCAATCATCGTCGCGAATAACTTTTGGTGCCCTTAATTTGAACGAATCCGGATAGTCTTGATCGCGCTCAAGTGCTGTGACTACAGTATCTCCCGACTCGTAGGAAACAATTAAGACATCATGTGTTTGAGAATAGTGAAGCGAAACACCATTCTTGCCCCGAGGCGAAAAAGAAAGAGTTGGGGAATCTGGTTCGCCGAACTTGGCATTTCTACGCGTCAATTCTGGGAAAGAGTCTGTTGAAATCAAAGTATTCTCGTAGAGTGAGATGAAGGTTGTGTCTCCAACGAGCGACAAGCAATGCAATTCGCCGTTGTCGAGTAATCCCAAGAAAATCAACTTCTCATCCGCACCATCGGTATCAATGAAGAAAGCACAATCCACAAAGTTTCGTCCAATCGGGGGCGTGATTGATGTTATTGGAGCGTCCGGGGTAACCAACGCGTTCTTACCTCCGCAATCATAGAGTTTTGCATAGTCGCGAGAGCACAAGGCCAAAGTTCCCGCACAACCCGGGACCCATTTAACAGATAGCAACGCACCAAACTCTTGCTCTTCATCAAAAATGTTCTCAATCGCAATGCGATTAATGACTTCAGCAGTTTCTGAAAGTGAAAAAACGTGCACGTCACGCAAGCCACTCACGGCCAACTTTGAAGGATCGCTCGGATTGAAACACACGTTGAACACTTCAAACGTCGCCTTCGCTCGCAACAAAGCATCACACTTATCTGCGAGACGGTCTGAATGATAAAGCTCATCTGCAGAGAGTATTGATACCTTGTCACCTTCACCAATAGCGAGTAGACCAGAAGTTGATGCAGATACACAACTTTTACGAGGTAACGGTAAAACCTGAGACATCGCTTGAGTCTGCGCGGCGAAATCCTCTCTCGCCTTCACATCAAACGTTCCTGGCTTCATTGCTCTACCGAAGTTCATATTAAACTTCTCCTTGTTCTTCTTGCTCAACATATTTGGTTCCTTTGCGGATTTGCTCGCCGACGCTCTAACGTAATCCTCATCCTCGGATGAATCATCGTCGCTTTCGTGATCGCCGAGTTTATCGACACAATTGTTCGCAACTCGTTCAAGAACGTCGCTCACTCTCGCAGATTTCAATGCAGAACCAAGTTTCGCAGAAAGTTCTCTCGGTAACGTCCACGTAGCAATGAGTTTTTTCTCGATCGCAGAGGTTTCTAAGGCGGCGATAGATTCATCTTCGAGCTCGGAATCCGAGTCCGGGTGAATAATTTCCGAGGGTTTCCCAACAACTTCAGCTTTCCATTCATCCTTAGTCAACTTCGCCTGATTGACCGTAATGCATCCACAAGGACGTAACACACCGTCGCGTTTGGACTGACCAGCGCCGCAATCGCACGAAAATTTGCTTTCCCGAGAATACGCTAGGCGATGTCCCTTGTGACAGGTCACGGCACACGTTGAGCAGCATCCGCGGTTATCTACAAGATTACAATCGTAACAATAATACCAGTGCTGGCGCTGGTAATCGCGTTGAGATATGTAAGAACACTTCTTAGCTGAATTCAACGACGTTTCGCCACCTTTTGCATCACCAGTAGAAGGTACATCAACGACTCTGCCTTGCGGTGAAGAAGTTGTTTGGGCATTCACACTCCCTCTTTGTTGCAGATCGCCACCAGTAGAGCGTCTGTTACCAAACGCAACACGAGCCTCACTCAATAGACTCGAAAAGGCTGCCTCGAGCGTAAGTTCGCGTCTCGCACTCGCGTCGGGAGGGACACCACCACCTTCTACATCTTCAAGATTCGCTTGGCGTAACAGTTGCTCGATCATTGGAACGTTCGATAATGCGAGTAATTCTTGTTCAAACAACTCGTGCTCAATTTCACCGTCCCTCGCAATTTGCTCTTCAATAGTCTGGTATTCCATGTCCTCTGCGACATCGTCGGAAGTAGGGGTATGGGTTACAGAGTCACTTGGCTCTGGTGTTCCAGTATCGGAATCAACACCACCATGCGTGTCTTTCGGCGTACTCGTAATAAATCGACGCAAGGAAGCCTCGTTAGACATGACGCGAGAAGCATCTTTGCCTGCTTTTACGACGAGACGAAGTAATTTTGCAAAGCTTTCGAGCGAAGAAGTTTCTCGAGGTTTGTCTGTCACACCACGTTGTTTAAATGCGGTTGAAAATATACCACTTTCTGCGCCAGACTTAAATTCATTATCTTCGTCATCTTCTAAATAAAAAGATCTCAACGAGTCAATAACTGCTTCTGCTGCGTATTCGACATATCGCGTATCTTTCTTCGCTATCACGTCCTTCGATGGCGACGGAGATGTAGAACGAGGCGTTTTTACGGCACCGTCTTCGCTTAAATATCGTTTTAAAATGTAAGCCGCTGCATCGAATCGACCTTTCTCGATAATGCCAGGCATACTTCTAAGTGCTCGCGAGACAACATCGTCTTCGGATTCTAACGATATTTCCAAAACATCCACCAATAAGCGAGCTGACCTTTTGACTTTTACACTGTCGAGAAGCATGGTAATACTCTCCACAGTCTTCAATTCGTCGATACTCGCGAGCGCTTTTCTTGTTTCCACTGGCATAACTTTCGAGATCGTCGCGATGCTGTCGCAAATAGACGACATCACCTCCGCCGAGTAGTACTGTTTCGTTTCATCGGAGAAAGAAGCGAAAGTGTCACAAATTGCACGCACGAAAATTGTCACGTTCGGGTGCCCCCGTGCAGCTAGACGAGTATCGGTTTTCTGACTTTTCTCTGCAACGAGTAACGTCGCACGTTTGACTCGATCAATTACCGCTGTGACTATTGATTCCGGCATCCGTTCCTTTTTCAGAGGATGCTTTTTTGCACTCGAGGTAGCATCTTTCGCAATATTGCTCAAAGCAATCGGCAAGGTTTCCGGTAACGCCTCGTGAAACGCCCGTGATACGTGAATATCTATTCTTTCAAGCTCTGTTACAGAGTTTGGTCTTGCAGCGTCCGCGGCAGTCACTGCAATTTTTGACAATCCATTCAACATTGGAGCTCTGGAAAGTTTCTCCATTACTTCGGACAATTTCGAGCGAGCCGCAACCATTTCAGGATCCAACGATCGCTTCAAAGATGCCGCGGCGGTTGATTTCATTGGCGACGAGATATCCGCAATCCCTTCCTTCAAGCGCGCGTCAATCTCGCCTTGTTTCTTGCACAACGCCACCGTCGTCGCACAGATTCTCTCCAAAAGCAATGTCATTGAATTCATGTCCGCAATTTCATCCAAAAAGTAACGCTCAACATTTACGTTTAATCCGCAGTTCTTTCCACGCGCACCAACATTTTTCGCAGTTTCCGTTTTAAACTTTTCCCAGCTATCTTCACTGATGGAGGCGAAAAACGCATCGTTGTTGTATCGATCAAAGATATCTTTCGGAAAATACGTTTCAAAAGCCTGATCCGCAATCGATTTTGGAAGCTTGGCATAAGCAACCATATCACAAAAGTTTTCAATCATACCTGATGATGACGATGACGATGCGCTTTCGTGTTGAGCGTTGTGATATTCGTTGATAGCATCTTCGCGACGCGCAATAAGCGTTTCGCAAGCGCGAGCTAAATCCGTCCAAACAACTACGTTGGGTACGACTACGTTCGTCTCAACACTTCGAGTCAACGCAATGAGCGCTTCGTCAAATCCAGCTAATACGAGTGGATTTCTAGCGTTTCTATTCTTATTCAAATCAACTGAGGTTCCTTGAAGAAGAGACGAACCCAACGCAAAAATCTTCAGGACGTCAATTTTGTTTGAAGGATCTTCCGTGCTATTCATCACGGCGACGAGTGAAGACGCCGAAGATGATGACACCACTAAGTCACGAGTGTGATGGAGTAAAGTCATACCACCACGGCTGCGTGATATGTCGCTTCCAATCGAATGTTGCTGTTGTTGACCACTCGTTGATTCAAGTGACGGTTCTTTAACAATCTCTTCGTCCTCGTCAATGGATTCGAGAGAACCCAACGGCGTTTTTCTTTCCACGAAACTACCACCTATTTGCGATTTGTAAATTCTCGCCGCATCGTAAGGCAATAAAAAGGTCAGTCGTCCTAAAGCTCTTTTCAATTTATTTGCCATCTGCTGATCAAAGTTACTATTTTGCGCCAAATTATCTTCGTCGGCGAGAATGGCGCACATTTGGTGAGCGCCAAGATTCGCAAGATCACTCGCGAATTTTGTCTTTGTTCTCGAGGCTTGCAACGCTTCGACGCGTTCGACATCGCCGAGTTGCGCTTTCCACGGGAACCATAAGAATTCGTCTTCGACCGAAACGAGTTTTTCTGTACCAATCGCGAGGTTTTTGAACGATTTGAGAACAAAATCTGGCGGATTATCAAAGAAACGCACCAAGTGCGCCAAAGTTGAAGCAACGCGATGAGCAGCTGCAATTGATTTTGAACTCTTCATTTTGTTTCTGCCACGGCGTTCGTGGTAATCGTTGCGTACAAAGCACACATCCAAAGCGCTCGCGCGGCGCTTTTTCGCCGGTAACGCGTGCCAGGCGAGTAATCCAAAAATGATTTTCGCGTTTGCGGCTTGGAAGAAATCTTCCAAGTCGTATTCGTCGTCGTCGTCTTCCGACGAACTACTACCTTCGGTACGATCGGCACTCGAGTCGTTTCGAATTGGGTCGTAATGCACGGAGAGTCCGAAGACAAACTCGCTCGATTTGAAAATACCTTCCAACGCTTGCTCGGCTGCGAGACGTTTTTGTTCGTCGTCACTAGTCTCCTCCGCAGTGGTGACAGTCGCTTCTGAGATGATGCGAGCGAGCCAACCACAGGCGATTCGGAAAAGCCTCTTGGAGACTTTTTGAGAGCCGAAAATTGCACGATCGATGATACATTTTCGCAGAGACATTGGTAAATCACCAACAACAGAGTTGTCGTCAGTAGTAGTACTTCCGAAAGTCAGCGCGAACGGATTCGCATCTGTCGGTGCGCCAATAATACTTCTCGCCATGTCTACAATCGCAGAAACGTCCGGACTCATGGCAACGTCGTCATCGTGTGATTCTTCATGCCGACGCATTGTTTCGTCAAAAATAGTCAAGATGACATTTAAGCGCGTATTAGTCATCGTTTCTCGATTCGGTGCCAACAAAGCGACAGATTTAGCCAAGCGCGCTCGAATTGAATCGCTGCGAGATATGTCCGCGTGTGCCCGCGAAAGTGTATTCAACGTATTGTCAAACAAACTCAAGAACTGCATTTCACTAATAACGGAAGAAATAACGCCGGTACATTTCGTTACGAACGATTCGAAAGCGTCACCGAGAGCTACGAGTGCTGGAAATTCCTCCTGCGTTACGCCTCCTTTCAAAAGCGAATCGATCGCATTCAAAAGAATGTTCGCACAAAGATCCAATTTGTCGTTATTGCCGTCTCCATCGTCACCCACGTTCTTCGCAGAAAGAAGAACGCGAGCGAGTGCTTTTTCGCGGTTCGATTCGTTCGAATTCGTTTTCAGAGAAGAAGAAGGAGTATTTTTCTTCTCTTCCTTTCCACCAGCGGAGACACTCGTGGCATCGTCGTCGCTCGTCGCTGCTTTTTTCAAACCAATAAATGATCCCAGCACTTTTTCTCGGTTGTCGAAATCTCTCTTCGCGTCTCTTTTTTCCTTGGCGACATCTGATTGTTCAAAGCGTTTCCTTTCCGCGGCTACGTTCGCCGCAGCCACGGCTTCTTCTCGGATTTCATCGAGCGCCTTCTCACATTTTCTCTGAGCGTTTGCAATTGCTTCTCTTTCCTTTACCGCGCGGTTGGAATCGCGTGACTCGCGCGGTCGTTGATGTTGCTCTCCAGTCACCGTCGCAATAGCGGCATCAGTAAAAGAAGAAGATGTAGTAGACATCGTCATCGCTTCATCATCTTCTCCCATCTTTGCCTCCGTCGAAGCTGCAACTAACGACGCTTTATCTTCCGCTAAGCGAACTTTCGAATCACGAATAACCTCGGTCGCCCAAGTATGTGCGTATTCGCGGCCGTCCAATGTCGCGCGAAGCAAATTCGCCGCTCTCTTCAACGCCCTAAAATCAACGTTATCGAATTGCGTCGCCGCTTCCTCTTCTTGGTCGATACCGCCGCCGCTCGTTTGACTCGTCGCGCTTAAACTCGCGCTTCTTCTCAACATCGACGAACCAGTCTCTTTTCCGCTCACCACAATCGCTTTCATCGCGAATTGATTCGCGCTTTCCATCAAAAACGTCACCGATTCCGGGTCGTCTTTCAACAACGTCTTGAGCACGTGCGGCTTACTCAACACCGTCGCCACGCTCACCTCGCACACGTTCAACGCCACCAAAAACTCCTTCTTCCGCGTTATCGATATCACGTCCGGATGAATCGCCGGTAACACCAACGTCTCCAAAACGTAGTTCGAGAGGCAGTGCGTCGCGTTCTTCGTGTTCAAGTCGCTTTCCAAAAGCGCGTTCGTTAAACTGGACACCTCGGTCCAAAACTCTGGGATTATTTGTTGGTGTTGAACTTGTTCGTGTTGTTGCGACGAACCTCCCAAAGGTTCGCCGTCGTCTGAATCGTCGTTGCTTTTCTTCTTCGCAAAACTCGTCGTTTTTGTCGTCTGAATCGTCGCAAAGGAGGAGGCAGTCGGGGTCTTCGACCTTTCCTCCTCGTCTTCGCCCATCTCTGTTCGTCTCTTTTCTCGGAGATGAAGATCTCTTCTCTGTCTTGTGTTCTTCTCGTTGGAAAAACAAAAACGTGTTCGTACGCAGACGCGCTGTTGTTCGGAAGAGAAAGAAAGAGGAGCAGAGTTTTTTCGACCCTCCTTTCCGTTTCGTTCGTTCGCGTTTTGCTCTTTGTTGTGTCTTCTTTGTTGTCTTCTTCGTTCACTTCTTCGCAACAAAAGAAGGAGTATACTTCGAGCGCTGATTTTGAGTGTTAAGTGAGAAAGAAAAGAAGGTCAACCTCCTCGAGATCTCTAACGAACTCTCACAAATTATGAAACCCTAAATCCATTTTTGTATTTTCACCAAAGGAAAGAGGCAAAATTTCATCATTGTTTGCGCTAATACATTACTATTCGTCACGAAACGTAGCGCCACTCTGATAAAAAAGCACTCGCTCTTGGCAGAAAAAAGAAGACAAGAGGTAGGGCGAACGGAAACTGGCGTTGAATTTGTCCTCGCGAGGTCGCGTGATACGGTTTTTTTGTGCAACGCTTTCGCGTAAGGAGATTGGAAAAAAATGACCACCACGGGATTGACGCATCAAATTCATCTTCCTCCGCGTCTTTCCAATGACGACGCGGTGGTGAAACTGGCGGACGAAGAGGAGAAAAGCGAAGGTGGTAAAGATGCGAGTGTTCAGCCTCTTGAAACTCCCGCCGCGGTTTCGGTGAAGCGCACTTCGCAACCGATTTTCGCAGACGAGGAAGAGAAAAAACGAATGGTGGCGCAAGCGTTGAAACGAAAACGAGACGCGATGAAGAAGAATAATAACAACAACAACAACAACAACAACAACAACAACAACAACGGCAATCTGGGATCCGGAGACCCGCCGAAATTGAAACCACCCACGATTTCTACGCTCACGACGAACGAGATATTCGGGTGCGAGAAGTGCTGTTTCGACCGGGAAGGCTGTTTCGACTGTCTCAAAGGCCCGCCGGTGAGAACGAGATACGAGCCAGAGAAAGGCGTCGAGTGGTTGAAAGATATTCCACCGTGTCCGCAGTATTTTCCAACCGAAGAGGAGTGGAATAACGGGGACCCTTTGGAGTATATAAATAAGATTCGGCCAGAGGCGGAGAAGTTTGGGTTGGCGAATATCGTTCCGCCGAAGAGTTGGCAGCCGGAGTTTTGTTTGCCGAATAAAGAGTTCATGCGGTTTCGAACGAGGATTCAAGCCGTGAATGAGTTGCAAAACAGACCTGCCGGGTTAGGAAAACGGGCGAGGATGAAAGAAGCTGGTGGCGAAAAGGTGGCGATGGCGAGTGGCGGGAGGATGGCGTCGGCGGCGCCGACGACAACCGCCGCTCCTCCGGCGCCGTCTGCTGGACGCATGGGTGGCGCTGCACCTGCAACAACGAACGGTAAAAACCAACCGTCGCTCTCGCTCTCAAAAATCAAATACCAAGAGCAAAAGCAACAAAGAGACGAATACGTGAAGAAAGAAGTAGAAAAAATAACCAAACAGTACGGCTTCCAAAGCGGCGCGAGGCACACGATGGAAACGATGAAGAGGTATTCCGATTATTTCAAGGCGAGATATTTCTCGGACGCGAAAACCGGGAACCCGGTGAAAGATATTTCTATCCCGGAAATGGAAAGAGAGTTTTGGAGGATCATAGAAGATAGCGAGGGACGAAACATAGAAGTCATATACGGCGCGGACATAGCCACGATTGAAACCGGATCGGGAATGCCTACGAACAATCACAAAGATGAGGAGCAGAAAAAGTTTGCCAACAACCCTTGGAACGTGACGAAAATGCCATACAACGCGAGCTCGTGTTTATCTCACGTGGAGCGAACGACAGGCATTACCGTCCCGTGGTTATATTTCGGGATGACGTTATCTACGTTTTGTTGGCACGTGGAAGACCACCATTTTTATAGCGTCAATTACCACCATTTCGGCGACCCGAAGGTTTGGTATTGCATCCCAGCGGAGTATTCGCAAAAGTTTGAACAGTTGATGCGAACGCGCTTACCGCATTTGTTCGAGGCGCAACCGGATTTGTTGCACTCGTTGGTGACCATCTTATCGCCGAAAGAAATCAAAGCAGCCGGGATCCCGGTATATCGAGTCCAACAAAACGCGAGGAGTTACATCATCACGTTTCCGTACTCCTATCACGCCGGATTCAACACTGGATACAACTGCGCCGAAGCGGTCAATTTCGCCCCGGTAGATTGGTTACCGTTTGGTGCGTTCGCCACGGAACGATACGTCGGTGATAAAAGATACCAATCCGTCGCGCACGACCAGTTGTTGTTAACGCTCACGAACGGGTGCGATCGCGTGCCGGGATGGAAAGACACCGTCAAGAAAGAAATGGACAAGAGAGTCAAAATCGAAGAAGAGAGGAGAGAAAAAGCCAAAACGTTGTGCGGCGAAATCGTCAAAATGGAAGAATTTTGCGACTTTAACGAGTTGGATTGTTGCATCTGCCTTGGCGATTTGAACTGGGCCGGAGTCGTGTGCGAGTGCACGTTTCGAAAAGGCAGAGGCTTGATTTATTGTTTGAGATGCGTCGATAAAGGATGCAAATGCGAGAAGGAAAAGAGAAAAATGGTGGTGAGACAGACCATCGACGAGCTGAAAGAGCTCGTGAAAGCGAAATGCATTCCTTCTTAGTTTTTTATAGGGGATGATGATGTTATTACAATTATTCTGCCGCGTCGCGCGTCTGTATTTTGTATCGCTAAAGAAAGAAACTTCTACCAACCTTCTGCTTTCGGCGCTCCCTCTAAATTTTCTTTCAGTTGTCTTAAACTTCCGTTATCGTACTCGAGCAACTCTTCCCCGGTTTGCACGCTGAGCAACGACATCGGGTTCCTGGCGACGTACAACTCAAAGTCTTTCACCGTCGTCCCGAGTTTTTCTTTCAACGCCAAACAGTTCTCGCCTGGATTTTTAATCTCGAAAATATACGCGTGGTCGCTTAATATCGCATCCCAATTCAACCTTGGACACGCCTCTCTCAACTGCTTCACTTTCCTCTCCATTTCCTTGGCTTCTTCTAATAAAATTGACGGTCTGTTCGTAATCATGGTTGGCAAATCCGCGTCCGGAAACACCTCCTTCAACGCGACTAACGATTTGTACACGTCCGGTATGCTCGCACTTATTCTCACCAAATCTGCCGTCTTCATGATCCCAACTTTCGTTTTCAACCCCGGGATTAACGTGAACAACTGCCCGACCCTTTCTTCCACTTGCTTTTCGGAAAGTCCCAGCTCTTCGCTGATAATCATAATCGAAAACCGTAATTTCCCTTGCGCGTCCCACCCTGGTTGTTCAAGTATATTATCTCCATCGTTTGCTTCTTCGCTCAAAATATCGCCTAATTCGTCTGTTTTGTGTTCTTTCCTCTTCGAGTGATACACGTTCACCGACCACGCGTTCTCCTCGTTGGACGATAACGCCTCGATGGCTTTATCGTTGCTGTATCTTTCATCACTTTCATCATCATCATCATCGCTCGTATTCTTACAAAATGCTCTTCCTCCTCGTCGTCGTCGTCGTCGTCGTCGTTTTTGTTGTTGTTGTTGCTCATAACGATGAAAATAATAATAGTGGTGCTGCTGCTGATTCCTTCGACTCGTCGTCGTCGTCGTCGTCGTCCTCGTCGTCATCGTCCTCGTCGTCATCCTCGTCTCGAGTTCCCACACTTATATAATAAAAAGGACAGCTTTTCTTTCCCTCCAAGTCTTACCTAAACCCTAACTGTATGCGAAACCCTAACCACAAAAAATCAAAAACTCTGTCGACTGAAATTGGACAAATATTCCACCAAACAACCTGTGTACGCGCGCGTTATTATTATTAGTATTGTTTAAACCACATCATGGGTTGCGCCGCATCCACCGCGAAAGGAGAGGTACTATTCTTACGCTTTTTTGTTTGTTTGTTTGTTTTATTATCTCACACCTTTTTGTGTGTGTGTGTATAAATATATAGAACGCGCGCGCGTGTTGTTCTACGTATAATAATTGGCCAATTATGAGCGAAACGATCGGCCGATGCTCTCTCTCTCTCTCTCTTATTCTCAACCGACCCTTTCTCACATCCCTCTCGAATGAAAACAGAAATCGGTGAAAATCCACTCCAACGGCCCGTTAGGCGCCAAATCGAAGAAAGGCTCCGTCCTCGGACGAACCACCTCGGACATCAACGACATTTTCACCTTCCACGAAGAATTAGGCAAAGGCCAATTCGGGACGACGTATAAAATCAAAAACAAAAAAACCGGCGAGGAATACGCGTGCAAAGCGATCGCGAAGAGGAAACTCACGTCGAAAGAAGACATCGACGACGTGAGAAGAGAAATTTCTATTTTACACCACTTGGGGGGACACGATAACATCGTGTGTTGCGAAGGCGCGTACGAAGGCGCCAGGCACGTGTACATCGTGATGGAGTTGTTGCAAGGCGGAGAGTTGTTCGATAGAATCGTGGAGAGAGGCAAGTATTCCGAGAAGGACGCGGCGGATTGTTTCCGAACGATCGTGGAAACGATTCAACATTGCCACGAGTTGGGGGTGGTGCACAGAGATTTGAAGCCGGAGAATTTCGTGTTGAAGTCGAAAGATTACGACTCGAAGATTTGCGCCATCGACTTTGGTTTGTCCGCGTTTTTCCACGAAGATCAAGTGTTTCACGAAATCGTCGGTTCCGCGTATTACGTCGCGCCGGAAGTTTTGCGACGATCGTACGGTAAAGCCGCGGACGTGTGGTCGTGCGGTGTTATTTTGTACATTTTGTTGTCCGGGGTGCCGCCGTTTTGGGCCACCACGGAGAACGGCATCTTTGATATGGTTTTGAAAGGTCAGTACGATTTGGAGCAAGATCCCTGGGGCGCGATTTCCGCCGGCGCGAAGGATTTGATCGCTAAAATGTTGGTACAAGATCCGAAGAAGAGAATCTCGCCGGAGGATGCGTTGAATCATCCGTGGTTGACTGGTGGCGCTCCGGCCAAGAAGTTGGACAACGCGATCGTGAAACGATTAAAATCGTTCGCGGCGATTACCAAGTTTAAAAAATTGGGTTTGATTGCCATGGCGAAGACGTTGTCGCCGGACGAATTGGAAGGTTTGAGAGAAATGTTCAAATCGTTCGACACGGACAACTCGGGGACGATTTCCATCGCGGAGTTACAAGCTGGTTTGCGCAAGAAAGGCTCATCACAAGCCACGGAAGAGTTGCAACAGTTGATGAACGAAATCGATATCGACGGTAACGGCGAGTTGGATTACGAAGAGTTTGTCGCGGCGACGTTGTCGATGGCGAGCCAACATTCGGGCGACGCCATGGAGAAGACGTTTGCGTACTTTGACGTCGACGGGGACGGGTCGATTACCATCGAGGAGTTCAAGATGGCGTTGGATAAGATGCCAGCTGGAGCAAGGGCGAACTTTGGCGACGTTAACGAGTTGGTGGCGATGGCGGACCAAGACGGAGACGGTTTGATTGATTACGAAGAATTTGTCGCGATGATGCAAGCCGGCGACAAACCGGACAAAAACGCGATGAAGAACGCGAAAATGGCCGGGTACGCGTAAAGAAGAGAGAGGTTTCTATCGTAACCCATGTAAGAGTATTATTATGTGTAAGGACAAAGAGAGAAAAAAAAAGAGAGAAGAAGGGAAAATAGTCATCAACAACAAAGTAACATCAACAATCGCGAAAGACGGAGAGAATGATGAGAATTATTTATGAAATTTTTTAATATTTAATCAAATTGAACGTTAAAGAAAGAAGAACAGTACTACATGTAAGATTAAACTAACCAATCGGTCCTTCGCGCGAGTCGTACACCAGACTCGCGAAGAAGGTAAAATTAGACGCCGACTTTCACGATTTCCATTTCAAACACCAGGACGGATCCCGGCGTAATTTGCGGACCCATCGCTCTGTCCCCGTACGCGAGTTCAGACGGAATCACCAGCTCCCACTTATCGCCTTCCGACATCAACTGCATGGCTTCCGTCCAGCCTTTAATCACTTGGTTCGGCGCGAACTTCGTCGGCTCGCCGCGGTTGTACGAGGAGTCAAACTCTTCGCCCTGTCATCGTTAAAGGAGAGACACAAAAGAAGGTGAGCGTTTAAAGATGAGAAACGAATGAAAGCGACGTTCATGTCCGCTCCGGCGAAGCGTACATTTCCGCTCTTCTAACGGCGCGCTTCGATTTTATCCCAGAGAGAGAGAGAGAGAGAAAACGCTTGGGAAAATGAGACGAAAATTTTCCGATCATCTCGCGCGCGAAACGTTGATGCGAATACTCGATTCACTCGCGCTGTTCCTGCAAAAAAGTCATAAATTCGTACCTCGATCGTCGTCCCTCTGTAGTGGCACAAGCACGGCGTGTTCACTTTCGGTTTCTTCCCTCCTTTCGGTCCTGATTTTAACACGCGATATTGCAAACCAGACGGGAGGGACACCACGCCTTCTTTTAACGCGTTTTCGGTTAAGAACGCCTTCCCGGCTTCGGTCGTGCCTTTGCTCGCTTGCGTTTCCCCGAAGAACGTGCCGAGGACGATGATGAGTAAAGCGAGGATTACGGCGAGGAGTTTTTTCGACGTCGCGTTTAAAACTATCATCGCGTTAGTCGTGCGTTTAGTAGTATTCCTTTATTATTCTTCCCGGGAAAAGTAAGGATTTTCGATCGGATTTTCGTCATACTAAAGACTTTTGCACTGTGCACAACAACAACTACTACTACTGCTACTACTACTCTCACTTTTTGCTTTGGCGGAGAAAGAAAATCAGCTGTCTTTTTTGTGCGTGTTATTCATTGGACGACACACATCATCATCTTTCGAGTTCTTTTATTATATTCGTAGTAGTATTAGGTGATGATGATTTCGATGCAAAACAGAAGCGCTTTGACAGTCGTGACGACTTTTCCCAACAAACCGCTCAAAGTGCTCTCATCGAAGTCGTCGTCTAAATCGTCCGCGAGTTTGAGAGCGAGACAGAGTGGTCGTCGCTCCTCCTTTTCCTCCTCCTCATTCCGAATAGTCAGAGCAGCAGGAGCTGGGGGTAAAGGTGAGGAGGAAAAGGAAGAGAATTCGGTTGAACTCTACGCCGGAATCGCAGGTTTGCTTTCCTGCGCGGTCGTTTCCTACTCGTTGTTCACTTTGAAGCAAACGGGATGCGGATTACCCGCCGGTCCGGGTGGTCTCGTCGGTGCAATCGAAGGCGTGAGTTATCTCGGTGTCGCTGGACTCTTAGGCGCTTCGGCGTATAAGAAAACAACCACGGGGAGCGGTTTACCCGCCGGGCCGTTCGCTTTGCTCGGCGCCGCCGAAGGCGTCGCGTTTTTACTCCTTGTCGCCGGTCTGTACGTCGGCGTCGCGCAAGTGCTCGAATACGGGTACATACCGAACGCTGTTCCGGTTGAAGGTGGGAAGTGCGCGTGAGATGTCTTCGTATTTTGTAATAATGAAACAAATCAGCAGTCGTATGTATACGTTTTATTATACCTATGCACTGTCATGTCGGTGTCTAATGAAGAGAAGTTGGCTAATTAAATTCATCTAAAAAATATTCGACCAAAACAAAAAAAAACCTCAAAAACCTCAAAAAGAGAAAAGTGATCACACAACTTGCATGTGTGTGGATATGAAAGAAGCTTCGTCTCCTCCTACACTCGAAGAAGGAAGTGTTAAAGCTTTGACGAGTTCTTCACCGCGCAAAACAACAACAACAACGAAAGGGAGACGATCGGCGAACCACGTTGAATGCGCGTCGTGCGGTAAGCGGATTGGACTTTCGTTCTTTTTCTTTCCCTTTTTTTCTCTCTTCTCTTGGAATGTAACATGTCTCTCTCTCTCTCTCTGATCACAAAAAAAAAAACAGGCGTGAAAGAGACGCCGATGTGGCGCAAAGGCTGGGTGGATAGGATCGAGAGCTCGACTGGGCAGGAGCACCGCGTGTCGTTGTGCAACGCGTGCGGTTTGCTTTGGAAACGTGGGTGGTTTTGTGTCCACTGCGAATGCGTGTACAGAAAAGATCTGTTGGAAGAAGGGAAGAAGAACAAAGAGGAGGTAAAAGAAGAGGAGATGTGGATCGGGTGCGAGTATTGCGATAACTTTAGCCATTTCGAGTGCGAGAGGAAAGCGGAGGATTCAAAGACGATCTTGGGGATGGATGCGTACGCGTGCCCGGAGTGCAGGATGAAAGCGGTGTTGGCGTGCGCCGCCGAAGAAGAGGGAGGAGACAAAGGAGAAGAAAAAGAAGACGTCGCGTTGCCGAAATTTTGCGATATAAAGGATACAGAAACGGCGAAGAAGACGTTGGGGGAACCGCGAAAGACGAAGACGACGAATAAGGGAGGAGGTAAAAGCACGAAGAAAACAGGGATGAAGACCGTAGGGAAAAGGTGTATTCATCAGAGACCTTTTTTGAGAACGCCGAGAGGCGCGGGGAACGGGAGCAAGAAAGGTGTGGAGAAGAACGTTCTCGGGTTGCTAAAAACCGGCGCGATTTCGCCGGGGGTGAAGAAAAATCGGCCGACGAAGAGAGCGATGACGTTGAGCGCGAGAAAAGGAGACGAAGAAGAAGAAGAAGAAGAAGAAGAAGAAAAGAAGACGCTGACGAAAACGCCGCCGAGAAAGAAAGGAACGAAGAAGAAGGCGGCGCAAAAAGTGTCGAAGAAAGTTTCGACGCCGAAGAAGGCGAAAGAAACGTCTCTGGCGAAGAAGAAACACGCGATCGAGCAAAGCCTGGCGGCGCTAGAAACGCCACCGAAAGAGAAGAAATCGAAAGCAGCAGCCGCGGCATTAGAAGAGGAGGACGAATTTCCGATTGTCGACGATTTTGACGATTCCGACGTCTTTTCTATGTGGTCGATGAAACCGACGGCGCCTTCCACGAAGACAGCGTTAGCGCTGCAACGAGCGAAACAGTTCTTAGCGGACGAACACATTCCACTGGATGCGATTAAAAAACACGATTCGAGTCTTTTGGGTGGGCTCGAAGACGTCTTTGGCGACAGAACACTTTTAGCGGCAGACCACGAAGCGGAAGGTTCGAGAGAGAGCGGTACAAAAGCGGCAACTACCGCTGCCGTCGCGACTGTGGAAGCGACCACGGCACCGATCCCCATTTTCGATGAAATGTTTCCAGCCACCGGAAATCGTACGCAAGACAAAGTCTTGGCATCCGCGGAAATGATGTTGAAATCCGCCCGCGAATGTCTCGAGAAAGCCGTCGACGACCACTGGGCGCTCGTGAAGCAACACAAAGACAACGACGAGAGAAACCAACTGCAAGATCACAAGTTTCTCTCGATGAATACGCGCAAAAACACGCAGAGTCACGCGTTTAAACCAATCTTAAACGCAAAAATGGCGTTACAGAAGATATCGTCTCTACCAACGTTGAAGAAAAGTTTAGGCTCGTCTTCAATTAAAGCGAAGAATGCAATCGTTGAGCGTTCAAAGATTAAAGATACGCTCCGAGATATTTTACAAACGTTTGGCAATGGGCGAGAAATACTCGAGCATTTGAGTAAACTCGGAGGTTTTTGGACGACGCTTGCAACAGAGTTCCTTCACGAAATGAACCAAGCGCATGTGGCGAGCGCTTCGATGATGATGGCGAGCATTAATCCGTCCGAGTCGTTGAGCGTGCAAGGGGGTCCGTTCGCGACGGACGTTAAGAAATATGCAGCAGCAGCAGCAGTGATGAAAGAGGGGGATAAAGACAAAGATATCGTCAACCGCGACGATGATATCACCATCGTATCTCCTTTACCTCTTAAAATTACTTGTCCCGTGTTGAAACGTCCAAAATTGTACCCCACCGGGGGCGGCGGTTTCATCTCAAACGGTGCTGGACAAATGGTGCCTCGAATGAAAACGACAAGTTCAAAACACGACAGTCTCTTCCCGCCAGTTCCTGAGATATTTGACAGCGAAATGTACGAGGATGGTACTCAACCGAAAAGTGTCGCGGCACCAGACGCTTCCTGGGGATCCCCGTTGAGCGAGTATTTCGATATGGTTGTCAACGAAGGCGAACAACCGAACGTGAGCGGCGAAGATATTGATTGAAAGAGAAAGAGAAAGTGAGTGAGAAAGAGAAAGAGAGAGACGTGAAGAACAAATTTAGTCATTAAAATAGAGATAAACGCATTGTCTGGTATTGAATGTTCCAACTAAAATCTAAAATCTATGTGCCGTCCTCGTCACAACTCGACATGAGGCGATTCATTCTTTACTTTTTCCGGTTCGGAAAACCCGACAGGTTTCTCATACGTCGATTCACGCGTTTGCGAATTATAGTAATACGTTTTCCCTTGATTTTCGTGCGCAGACCAGAAGGTGAGATTTGGATCTTCGTCTTCGACGGGGGGAGGAGGAATGTTCGCCGCTGCTTCAGCTTCTCGTTGCGTCCTGAGCGCTTCAGCTTCTTCGTGTTGTCTGCGCTGAGCCTCGGCAGCTTCCTGTTCTTTGCGCTGCCGTTCCTTTTCTTCCTCTTCTTCTCTATCTTCTCGTCTGCGCTGAGCTTCAATGGCTTCTCGCTCCTGTCGTTGCCGTTCTTCTTCTTCTTCTTCTCGTCTGCGCTGAGCTTCTACTGCTTCTCGTTCCTGGCGTTGCCGTTCTTCTTCTTCTCTAGTAGCAGCTGCAGCAGCAGCGGCGGCGGCGGTTGCAGCCTCCGCTTCTTCTTCTTGTTGTTGCTGTATCTTTTGTTGTTGTCTTTGCAATCTTTCTTCTTCGTCAAAGGAAGGTGTCGGCGTCGGCGGCGGCGTATTCGTTTCCTTCGGCGCGGCACCAAACCCTCTTTTTTTCGCTTTCGGTAAACCCATGGCACCACTGTTAGCTCCTCCTGCAGGCAGTCTCGTCTCCATCTCCGCTAACTCTCTCTCTAAAACCGCATTCCGCGTTCGCAACTGAATCGATTCTTTTCGTAACGTCATCAATTCGCCCATAAACGAGTTCGCCGAAGCCAACTCGGATTTGGCCTCTGCAAACGCGGCTATCGATCCAGCTAGCCCGCACATCCACTGCGTGGGTTGTAAATTCTTATCGTTCTTTCCGTGCGCGTCTAAAGCTTTCAGCATTGGTTCGCGAATGGTGTCCCACGCGATTTCTGGCGTAAAATGTTCATCTTCTCCCTCTTCTCCTTCTCCGTCCTCTTGCGTTTGTCGCTGTTGCTTCTTTCGCGCCACTTCCTCGTAAAACTGATCGTTCAAGTTATTCATCAACTCCCAAATATCATTCGCACAGTTATGGTCGATGCTGGTATCCACCATTTCTCGAAACGCGCTCGTCGCGTTCGCTAAAATCACTTTATCCAAGAAATCAATAAAATCCTCCTTCCCTAATCTCGGATTGAAACCGGCGTTTTTGTTGGCGAATATAGGCATGACTTTAATTTCCGCGTCTACGTTGAACTCGTCGTCACTTTCGTCGATATCGGCGACCAGAGTGATCCCGTAACTCTCGCGCACCGGTTGCCCGACGGTGACTTCGCACCCGAACAAACTCTGTCTCGAGAACAACGCGGCGTTCTTCTCCCCTATCACCGTGGCGATAAAATTAAACACGTCTTCGTCTACCGGTTCAAACACAGCTACGCGCATTTTGGCATCTCCTTCCCTGCGCGGTCTCGCGAGCCAATCACACGCCGCGTGTTTGTTATCGCCGTCGTCGTCGAACGAGGACGACGACGACCCAATCGACCCCGATCCAAACCTCGGCGCCTTCTCGCCCGCCGTCCTCAAATCCGTCACCCCGTCTCTCGCGCTACTCAACAACTCCATGTAACTCACCGGATCGCTATAATTCCCTTTCAAAATATTCAACCCCCCCGATTTCCCGTACAACCCGACAACCCCGCACGCAAACTTCCTCGCCTCTTGCTTTTTCATCTTCCCGAAAACCTCCCCGATGGCTTGCGCCGTCCTCCCCGGCATGTTCACTTCCAACACTTTATACGCCGCGTCCATCGCTCGCGCAACCTTCCGAAACGTCGGGTACCACTCGTCGATGCGTTCTTGACACTGCATCGACCTGTCCTCCGGTAAGACAGAGACGAACATCTTCCCATCTTTCCCCGCCATCATCCTCGTTTCGAATTGCGAGAGTTGCACTTTTTCCGCGTTCGGTCCCAAAGCGACGAGCTCTGGTCCTTCGCCTCGTTCGCCTGCTAATTGGGCAAATTCATTCTTATTCGTTTTCTTCTCGCTCCTGCTTCTTCTCGTTTTTTCTTCCTCTTCCTCCTCTTCCGCGTATTCCGCCTCTTCCTCGTACCGGTCGTTTCTGTTCTTTTTCCTTCGAAACGCCTCGTCACCGTCGGCGTTGTTCATTTTGCGAGTCACACCATCGTCGTCATTTTCATCGACGCATTCGATTTCACGCACGCAACGCAAAGAGAGGAGGAGGACAAAAACGAGGAGGAAAACCTTAAACGCAGAGGAGAACACCGATTTGTCGTTGAAAAAGCGCTTCATTTTCCTTCTTTTTTGTCTTTTTCTTCGAACAACGATTATTGGGAGGACGAAGTCGTCGGCGTTTCGCGCGGAGAAATCCATCGCGCGATGCGATGCAATCGCAATGGGGAAACGGCGATGCATTTTCGCATCTCTTCATTGCGCCTCCTCGCGCGCGGAACGCGTCTCGGAAAGCTTCTCCTCGGAGAACACACACACCGAGAACAACAAAAGCAAAATGGGTGGTAAAGGAGGAGGAAAATTCCTGGCGCATTTCGGCCGCGCGTTGCTCGCCTCCCTCTTCCTCTTCTCCGGGATGCACAAATACCACGCGCTCACGCGCGCGAATTCCACGTCGGATTTCCACTTGCTCGAACACTCGATCGCCCCGCGATTCGCGGAAACGAGAGCGGCTTTGAGCGCATCTTTAGCCAAAACATATTATTTGAAAAGCGTCTCTTCAGAAAAAGAAATCATGGAACAGTTACTCGCGCTCGACGACGCGACGATCGCCATGTGCGGGACGATCGTTGAAATACTCGGCAGCGTTTTGCTGATGCTGAATTTCACCTTGGGAAGTAAACTCCTGATGGCGTTCGTCTCGTGCGTGACGCCGATAATGCACCCGTTTTGGCGGAGAGAGGAATTCAGCGCCTCGAGAGAAATCGAAACGATCATGTTCTGGAAAAACGTGGCACTTTTTGGAGCACTCGCGATGCACGTCGGGATGAGCAAGGAAGAAGCAAAGGAGGAGAAAGAGAAGGAGGAGTAGCGTAGGACGGTTGCGAGCGCGCGCGGAGTTGGTTGTGGGATGAAGGCGGTGGATGGTTCAAAGGGAACGTCTTCTAAAGATAGAACATAAAAAGGGGGGGAGAGAGAGAGAGAGACGCTGTAGTTGTAAAACACGACGCGATTAATAATACTTCGTGTACTTATATGTGTATATACTTCATTGTGTTGTTGTTGCTATTCTTTAATTTAGTCTTGGAAGAACAAACGCGAAAGAATCGAAGAGGAGAAAAAACTTCCCATTCTTCTTCTTCTTCTTCTTCTTACTTCTTCGATCGACCGTTCTTCTTCTTCGGCTTCTCGTCCTCCTCTTCCTCTTCTTCTTCCTCCTCTTCGTCGTCGTCTTCTTGGACCTCGTCCGTTTTCTTGGCCTTGCCAACCTTCTTCTTCGTCGCGGCGGTTTTCTTCGCGTCTTTAACGAACGGCGACACGATGAAATACAAGATGGAAAGCAACGAAGTCGCCAAGAACGCGTACAAAGCCGCGACGTTTTCGGCCATGAAGTCAACCGGTTTGGTTAAAACTTCACCGGCTTTACCCGGAATCTTCTCGACGACCTTGTACATTAAATCAGTCACTTTCCCTGGGAAGCCCGCGGCGTTGGCCGCTTTCTTCGCCTCGGCTTTTTCCGCCTTCTCCGCGGCTTTTTCCGCCTCTTCCGCCGCTTTCTCTTCGGCTTCTTTCAGCGCTTTCTCTTTCGCTTCTTTCTTCGCCTCGAAGTCGAACGTTTCCGCGGCTTTATCCACCGTGTCGAAGTCTTTACTGATCAAAATGTTATCCAAAGTTAAACCGTCGCTCATGGTCCAAATTTCCAACGCTACCGCGGATATCTTACCAACGTTCTCAAACGGCGTCGGATCTTCGTAGTATTTCGGGTTTTCGATTTGTTTTGGCGCCCATTCACCTTTGTACAAAACGTTGTCGATCATCGGCGCCGACCACGGGCCTTTATAGTCCGGATTCTCTTTCATCGGCTGCTCCCACTCGCCGCATCCCGGCGCTTCCTCGCACCTCGGGTTCGGTACCAACGGCGCTTCGTACTCGCCGTCTTCTTCTTCGTCCCAATCTTCCGGCTCTTCCGCCTCTGGGTCTTCGATTTCCTCCGGCTCATCGTCCAACCATCCTTCCGGTTTTGTCGCCTCTTCGTCCAAAATCTCCATAGGCGCGTCTTCGTCCCAATCGTCCGGTTTCTTCGCGTTCGGGTCCGGAATCTGCTTCTCGTCCACCCAATCTTCCGGTTTGGAATCTTCCGGATCGTCGATCATTTTCGGCGGGTTAAACGGCGGTTCGAAATCTTCAAAAATAGACCCTTCCTTTTCAACTTTGCCGTCAATTTTCACCTCGTACGTGTGCTCCTTCGTGTTCACCAAGAGCGTGTACATGTGCGGCGCCTTGTCCGACGGCATCTTCGGCGGATCCTTCAAGTGCTTCTCTTCCAGTTCCCCGTCTTTCGGACTTTTGTGTTTAAAAATCACGTGCACTTTGTTATTCGACCCGCACTTATCCGGACCAAACATCAGAACGTACGGCGAAGACCCGTCCATCTCTTTCCCCGTGTTCGCCTCCTCCGTCAAGTACTTCAAATACGCGCCGCCGCAATCCAGACCTTCCGTTTGCGCGGCTTCAAACTGAATCGCGAAACCGTCGCGCGGATCGAACGGTGTGCTTAATTGTTTCGTGTACCCGTAGTGTCGAGCTTTTTCCGGAACTTTGAGAGATTTCTCGCCGTTTTCGTTCGCCAGTTCCACGACGCCTGTTGTTTGTTTGTGAAAAGACAGTCACCAGAGAGAGAAACAGAGAGAGAGAGAGAATGTATTGGTGAGTAATCAAAAATATGCGAGCGCGACAGAAAACAGAGGACGAACGAAGGAGTAGTGCACAAAATCATCATCTGCGCGCCTCTTTTGGTGAATGAAATGTACTAAAGAGCTCGCGAACAAAACGTGTTTTTGGCGGCCGAAAACGAGACGATGATGATGCGATCGCTTTTCCCGAGACGATCGGAATTGGTACTCGTAAACCTTTCTCTCTCGTCTCTCGCGCGTATTTCTTTCAAACGCGAGACGACGAGCGCTTTGAAACCAACACAAACGCGCGCACGCATCGTTCGTCCGACGAGAGAGAGGGAGAGAAAAACAACGACGCACCGGTGTATTGCTCGACTTCCGATTTCACCCATCCTTTGAGTCCGTCGTCGAACGTTTCCAAAAACGCCGCTCCGTCTAACTTTTGCTGTTCCTTTCCATTCGCGCGGGAAAGAGAAGACCCGGTCGTGACGAACGCCACGGTGGCAACCGTCGCGATCGTTTTCAATCCTCCCATCGTATTTATACGTTGTTGTCGCGTGTGCTGCGTTTGATCGATAAATATGTGTGTGTGTATTTAAGTGTATTTAAGTGGGGAAAGCCACGGGAAAGAATCGAAAGAAAAGACCACTTGGCCTCGGCAGAGTAATATACTAAATCGCTCGAAAAGAGAGAGCTTTTATTTTAAAAAAGGAGAAAGAAAAGAGGGAAAAAGTGTTGTTCGCGCGTGTTGGGTATTTTTGTCGACTCCAGCCAATGAGAAGCTTTTGCGTATATTCCACCACACACACGAGAGAAAGCGTTTTAGATATATTCCCATTTAGTAAAGAGGTTGATTATTGTTGTGTAGAGAATGAGGACGACGAGCGCGGTGGTCGCGCAGCAAGGACAGCAGCTGTTAAAGTCGAACAAGAATACCAACGCGAAAAGAAGAGCGAACGAGAAAAAGGAAGAAAGCGCGGTGATTAAGTTCAAAAACAGAATTCCATCGTCTGTTCCCAAAACTGTGGGTGTCGGGGAAAATCGTGACGTCGCAAATTCCGAAACGTCAAAGTCCTCTCGAAGAGCTCTGTTAGCGACGAAAGGAATTCTGGTCCTGTGCGAAGCGACCATTTTTCCCTGGCTCTCGGAATTCTACACCAGACCGAAAGGCGGAGGCGTTTTAGACGGCTTCGATATCCCAAACGCGAACAGAGATATTCGAGTGTTTTCGAGTGAATTTTTCGAGAGTTTGCTTCCGGCGGAATATTCAGAGTACGACGTCTTGCGCGCGAAAGAATGTTTAAAAACCGGGGAGAGTTTGATGAAAGAACAAAAGTGGGACCAGGCGATCGTCTCGTTACAACAGGTTGAAAAGTTAATACCGAGGGAGTATAAGATGAATCAAAAGACGAAACTTTTAATCGCGGAGTGTTATAAAGCGATGGGCGCGCCTCAATATTTCAACGCGGAGTATTTAGAGGCGAAAGGGAGCGTGTGGTGGTGGGGGAGAGGGTTGAGGTGGCCCGGGTGGTACATCATCGCGTATTTAGGGGCGAGGCACGTTTTCTTTGAAAGTAAGGAGGATAAGGTTGGCGAGGCGAGCATTACGGAAGGGATTTTGATTAGCGTGCTTGCTATCAGTTATCTCATGTTACTGAATCAATTCGGTTTGCCCGATTTGTAAATGTAAACTAAGCGTCGTTGCGACATTTTTGTACATTATCATCTATTATTATTATTATTATTACTACTACTACTACTATTACTACTATTCGTTTAAATCTCGAGGCGCGTACCGCGGATTTGGCTTTTTCGTTTCCATCGGTGAGACGAATCCCGGAGCGGTCATCGTCGGCGATTTTACAAAGCTCGATTTCTTCTTCGGCGCGTCCATGGCTTCAAACATTTTTAGGGAATCTTTGAACCCAGGCGAGGCGTGAATAATTTTCTCGGATAAGGAGGTATCGGAGTCGTCGTCGCCGTCTACTGCTGCTGCTGCTACTGCTGCTACCGCCGCGCCGCTACCTCTGCTGCTGCCTTCACCTCTGTCGCTCTCTTTTTTCGATGGAGTTTTAAAAGTCTCGTTTGTTTTCTTCGCGCTAAGCGTTGCTTTGTCTTCAAAGTCCTGGACGAACCAATCGGAAGGACGCGCGAAGCTATCCGCGTAATCCTGTTTCGTCGGCGTGATTTCAAACTCGAGCATTTCCTCCTCCAGATCCGCTTCAGATGCGCATTCTTCTTCGAACTCGAACTGTCCTCCATGCGACGGGTGTTGTTCTTGTTGTTGTTGCTCGTCGACGACGATAACCTCCAACAAATCTCCTCCTCCGTTTATTTCTTCTTCTTCTCTTTCTCTTTCACGTTCTCTCCGCACGACTCTCGTCGCATCCGCACCAACTTTTTGCATCGTCATTTCCCCACTCGCAACTGGATTCCAGGACCCAACGTTTGAAGGCGTGACCATTTGAAACGATTTGCTTGTCGTTGCATTCGCTTTTGTCGCCGTCGTCGTCTCATCATCTTTGTTAAATGTATTATTCTTCTTAATCTCCGCTATGCGCCTCGCCATATCCGCCGGGTTCGACGTCAGTAGTTGCACTTTCTCTCGTCGAACTTCTTCTTCTTCTTTGCATTCTTCTTCTTTATCTTCTTCTCCTTCCGTTTTTGCGCGTTCGCGTTCGCGTTCAAAGCCTCCAACAGAAGAAGAATTCAAAGAAGAATCCATCGCCTGTTTTATCAGCGCCTTCTTATACGCCGCTCTCAGCCGTAACGCTAACGCCGGCGCGATTTTCATCGGCAACCCGCGCTCCTCGCAAAAGTTCACGCACATCTCCGCCGCGTCGTCGTAGTTTTTGTTCGTTAATCGTATCGATAAATACTGTTGTTGTTTATATTGTTGTCCTTGGGAAGAATTCGATTCGATTTCGATATCAATCTGTCCCATGATTTTACTTTCCCTCCTCAAACTCCTCCTTTTCCTCCTCCTCCTCTTTTGGTCCTCGTCCTCGATATCAACAGCAGCAGAAGCATCGGTAGCAGCAGCAGCAGCAGATGCCATCGTTTCCCTTTCCTCTCTCTCTCTCTCTCTTCTCTCTCTCTCTGTTTTAAAATGCAACGTAGTTGTTCTTGTTGTGAGTTGTTTTTGTGTCGGTTCGTTTTCTCTTTCTTTCTTTCTTTCTTTCTTTCAACGAAAAAAAAAAAAAACGCTCGCTTGGTCCACGCTTTTTGAGCGATCATCAACGCATCACATCACACCCATCTCATCGCAGGAGTAATAAAGCGTCGACCGAACAAACATCTTTTCTTTTTACCACTCACCGATTGAAAGCGCGCATTTATATATACACACGCACACACACACATATACGCACGCGTATCAATAGTAATACGGTGATGCGAGGAGAAGAAAACGAAGAAGAAAACGAGACGGCGAAACGAAGAAAACGAAACGACGACGATGATGTACAAATCACATGCGCCCCAGAGGAGGAGGAAGAGGAGGAGGAAGAGGAGCTTTTGAAACGCGGCCGTCCGCTCGCGTGGGGAGTCGCAAAGACACGAACGCCTTTTCGCGAAGTGCGCTTTGAAGAAGGACGTCAGTACGAATGCAGGATTCCTTCTTTGCTCGCGGCGTTTGAGCAAATTGAGCAAAAGTTGAAGAAGAAGAAACCGATTTCGACCGATCCGAAGACGTTCGATCCAGACACGATTTTGAAAATTGACGAGGATTGCTCCGAGAAGGCGATAAGTTTAGGATACAAGCTCGGGACGATTAAACATTCGGCGTACGCTTTGTTGGCGATGGCGGGGCCGGGCGGAATGAAGGCGGCGAACATTGTGAGCATCGCGAAGCGGTTGGACTTGTATAATCCGGGTACGTGCAAGACGCCGAATGGCTCAGTCACCGCGGTGTTATCGCAAGGTGCGCACTTTCAAAGAATTGCGCCGGGTAGGTACGCGTTGAAGGAACACGTAACGGACGAATTGCGGGGTGGAGATGTGTGGCATCCGAAAACGAAGGAGACGGAACGGGATGATGTATCGGTGATTGATTTAGTTCGTTCGGGACAGCTCAGACCGTCGTTCCGCGGCTCTTCTGAAGCTGTTACTAATGATGACATCGTTAATGTAAAATCATTCTTGGAGAAGAATCAAAATAAACACTCTTTGACTCTCCAGGAGACTCCCGAAGTGGTCCGAAACCACTTTGGTCCGAAACCGAAGTGGTCCAAAGAGGAAGACGAGGAGTTGATTCGTTTGGTCGCGAAATTTGGCACTCGCTGGTCGTCAGTTTCGAGAGCGCTGAACGGGCGAGTTGGCAAACAGTGCCGCGAACGATGGAACCATCATTTGCGACCGGACATTCGACGCGGGTTGTGGTCGACGAAAGAAGAGTCAAAGTTGATCGAGTTACACAAGGTGCTCGGAAACAAGTGGGCGGATATCGCGAAAGGTTTACCCGGACGGACGGAAAATTCGGTGAAGAACCACTGGAACGCGACGTTGCGAAGGGGAAGGACAGACGGAACGCCGAGCGAATTGAGAGTGTACGCGACGACGCAAACGAAAGGGAGAGGACCAATTGGACGACCGAGAAGTCGGCATAATAGTCCCAAAGATGACGAGCGAGAGGCATTGAAGGAAAAGATTTTGTCCGCGAGCGTTCAAGAGATGGTCTCGGCGAATACCGACGACAGTTCGGAGGAAGAAAACGGCGAGGAAGAAACAGAAAAGCACGATACGATGGAAAATCCCCATAAAACCCTCGACGGATTCAAGTGGCGAAAATACGGTCGGAAGAACATCAAATTGGCTTCTTCACAAGTAACGAGAAGTTACTACCGATGTACACGTCCGAATTGTCCGGCGAGGAAGCAAGTGGACGAAAACGGCCTCGTGAAGTACGAAAACGCACACAATCACGAGAGGCCGAGTTTGTTGTCGCGCAAAAAAGAGCAGAAGCAGCAGCAAAGAGTTTTGGTCGACATGGAAGTGAAAAGAGCGCACGAGTTACTTCGCGAACATTACAAAAACAAGTTAAGCCACTTCATGCTAGAAGCAAACCTATACTTTAAAAACAAGATTGAACTCGAGCGCAACTTGCACGAGCTCACGATCGCGAAAGCGAATCGAAGAATTTCACAGATGATGCTGGACTTGACGCTCGCGAGAAAAGAAAACGAAAAGCTGAAAAACATCTTCTCAGACGGACGCGAAAAGCTGACCCCCCGTGACGGAGAAGAAAGAGGAGAACCACCCGCGAAACCCGAGACGCCGACGACGACCAAAGACGGAAACGACGACCGGGGCGATAAAAAAGCAAGAAAAAAAGAAGAAGAACAAGATGAAGACTTCCAAATTAGCAACTTGGTCTCGAATTATTCTCCCGAGAAACGTAAGGAATGGGCGATTCGACATCTCGTTACAAAAGGGTAATCGTAAAGAAGAATTTGAGCACCCTGTCTTTTCATACTTTCCCAAACAAAAAACTTCTTTTCTCCACACAAATCCACTTCAATCGTCTCGCTCTTATCCCTTCTCCTTCTCATCGTCAAAATGTTTGGAGATCACGGCGTGTTCCGAGCGACGAGCGGGCCAAGTCGAGGTCACTTTGAACCTCAAGTTCTCGAACACGTGCGCAAAAGAAAAGAGAGGAGAGCGAGGATGAAGAAATCTTCCCTCGTTGTGTCCGATTGGACGGAGAATCTCTCCTCTTTGGGATCATCATCAACCGACGACGACGACGACGAAGAAGAAGAGATCTTACCGACGCAAACAACGACCCCATCGCAAACGCCGGAAAAACATACGCGTAAACGGTTGAGCGTAAAAGCCGGGGACATGTCCTCTCCACCGCTGCCGGAGTTAAAAGAAGAGCGAACGAGTAAAATTATCTCCGTCCAATTCTTCTCGACAGACGAGGAGGAAGGGGAAAAGGAGAGAGAAAATGTGAGCACCACCACCAAAGAAGAAGAAAAATGCTTCGAGACTTTAGTTCGCGAGGAAGTCGAGCGACAAAGAAGCAAGAAGGAACACTTGACGGTATCGTTTGAGGAGGAACGCAACTGTTGTTATCACGTGATACCGGTGACGAGCAGAGAGTGTTTGATCGAATGCCCGCTGGCGTACGGGAACCAAGCGCAGGCGGATTTCGAGGCGCGGTTAGTCGAAAGGTTTTCGAGGAGGAAGAACAAGATGAAAGTGAGCGAAGTGGACGAGAGAGAGAATAGGTACGAGTTGAAACCGTTACACCCGGTGTCGACGAAATCGAGGTGGAGGGAATTGTTGGAGCCGTCGGTGCAAGTGGTTGGTGGAGGGAAGAGGAAAGAGTTAACTTACGACGAACGCGAGGAGAGGAGGAAGTTCGTCGCGACGCCTGAGAAGGAAATGACGACGACGAAGAAACCTGCCGCAAGAAGAAGAATAGACGAAGAGTACGAGTTGCCGACAAAAGTGGACGATTCCGTGTGGAAGGATTTACCGGAAAACATCAGAAATCAGTATTTGATCCAAGTGGAAACGCAAAAGAACAAGAACAACAAGACAGAAAAAGGAGAAGAAGAAGAAGCCGTCTTGGTTGTCGAACGAAGATCAGCGCCTAACGAATACAGACCCGATACGATTACCACTACACCGTACCAAACGGCCACAAATGTTTATAATTTGAACCCCTCCGTGGTGAAAGAAAAGATTACGCACGCCTTGGACATGCAATCGAAGGAAAGAGTTGACGGTCGCCTGAACGCGATATTACACGTGATTCGCGTCATTCGAAACGATTTGAGAAGAACTCGAGGACGAGAGGAAAGCAGAGACTTTTCGGATTGGATACAACACGACTTGGCGAAAAGCTTCCCGGGATGGAGAGCCAAGTTGAGCATGGCTGTAAACACGAACGATTTGATCCCCGCATAAATAGTTTAATGCATTTAGATACAGCAAAAGTAGTTAGAAAACAAACGAAGTTTCTCTCTTTTAAACACACAACAAGCGCGCTCTCTATAACATTTTTCCCAAACTCTTCTTTGAATTTATTTCTTCAAAGGCACAAAATCACACGGCACCAGCACCTCGTTCGTCCTCAGAAAAGATATGGTCCACGGCGGATTCCACCCGAAAACTTCCACGTGATCCTCCTTGACGTTCTTCACCTCCTCGTCTCCTCTCAAGCTCTCCAGCAACGCCTTCGTATTCTCGTCCACGTTCGCTTTCCGAAAGTACCCGCTAAACGTTCTCACCGCCACGGTTCGTTCCGGAACGTCCACCACTCTCACGTTCTCCTTCGATGGTTGCGGTGCTTCGCTTTTTGACTTAATCTCGCTCGCGGGTAGGAAAAATCGCATGTTATACCGTTGTTGTTCTCTATCGCCTTTAGGCGCTTCGACCACTTTTCCCATGGACACCGGTGCCTTTGTTATAGATATGAATTCAGAAAACAATCAAAACGAAACGAAACGCACCGTCATGGAAATCTTCTCCTCTCGCTCGTTTTCTGGTTTCGACATCACGCCTATGTATTTCGCCAGGGACATGAAACTCTTCCCTTGACCTCCTAACACGTGTTCCTAAGAGTTGTTGATGTTTAGTTTAGTTACGATAAAACGATTTCCAATTCTAAAATTCTGATGCGTCTGCGTCGTCGTCGCATACAAAAAACAAACGCACCGCTTCGTAACTCGTCTCGACCGCGATTGCTTGCGCGTAGCGTCGGATTTCATACTCCGCTGTTTTCTTGAGCAAGGAAAACTGAGGCGATTCTTCGTTTATTTTTCCAAAGATGGACAACGCGGCACCCATCTTTGTTGTTGTGACGTCTCAAATGCAGGAACTTTTTGCTCTGTCTGTAGTATTAGTTTGGTATTACAAATGAAATGAAACGTGAATGAAACACACGTTTATAAATATTAGTCTTCTTTCTTGAGCGAGCAAGAATGCGGCGGTCCGTGGTCGGCGTCTTCGCACTTCCACTTCTTGCCGAAATACGCAGCTTTGACGAACATTTCGGTCGTGTCGAGCTTGGGTTGTTTCGAGAGCCACATTCGGACGTCGCCGTCAAACGCGGAGTTGTAAAACATGTAGCTCATATCCACGGCGCGCTCCGGACGCCAGTGGGAGAGATCCGCGTTGAAATTTTTGCAGTTTTTGAACATGCTGAACATTTTTTCGACTTTGGAGACGTTCCATTTGGAAATGTCGCCGTTGAATGTGCTCGCGGATTGGAAGAGGCCGTTCATGTTCGTCGCCGAGGACGTGTCCCATCGATTCAAGTTTTGGTTGAAGCTGGAGGCGTAGTGGAACATGTGTTCCATATTTTCCACTTTTGCGGTGTTCCAGTTATCCAGAGGTTGGTCAAATTTTTCCGAGCCGTAGAACATGTACGAGGCATCTTTGACTGAATCCATCACTAAATCGTTTACGTTCGAGTTGAATTTCATGGCGTTACGGAACATGTTCGAGGTTGTCAATAAAGCGTCGGTGTGTTTGAACGCATCTTTATCGAACTCGTCGGCTTCGCGAAACATAGATTCCATGGATTTCACTTTCTTCACGTTCCAAGGACGAACGTCTTTGTTGAATTTGGACGCGGCGTAGAACATGCCCGTCATGTCGTTCACGTTGGACGTATCCCACTTGGAGATGTCTTTGTCAAAGGAGTTGGCGAAGTAGAACATGGAGAACATGCTCGTGACTTGCGACGTATCCCACTTGGAGATGTCTTGGTTGAACTTGAACGCGCTGGAAAACATGCCGGAAAAATCAACCACAGATTTCGTGTCCCATTTGCTCAAGTCGCCGTTGAAGGACGTTTTATACTTGAACGCATCCGTCATGTCGGTGACGCACGAGACGTCCCATTCCGGCATGACGCCAAACATGGAGAGCTTTCCAAACCGTTCGCATAAACCTTGCACGGGTTCTTCCTCGAGACATTTCTCGATGGCAAACTCAAAAGTTTCGTCGTGGAGACGTTTTTTGTCGTCGGTGCGTTTGGCGCACTGTACCGATGGCGGTCGCGGCGGAACCGCGCCTCCATTGACGTGGACCGAGTTTTTGAGCGGGGGCGGTAAAGGAGGCTTTTCCGAAATGGTCGTACCCGAGGACGACGTAGAGGCATCTTGAATCGTCGGAGGTTTCGGAGGAACGAGCTCTTCATCGGTTTCTCCCGCGTGTTTGGAACTCTCGTATTTTTCGCTGTGATGTTCTGCCAAAGCTGGCTTCACGCCGACGTTGGATTCCATAGCGATGGCGTTGGAAACGTCCGTCGGCTTCGCCGACGGGTCGCGTTCGTAAATACCATCCGGTTTCGGAGGAAGAACAGCGGGTGGTTTCGGAACGTTTCCAGTCACGGTGGACGATGTCACGCCTCCCGGTTTCTTAACTACCGTATACGTCACCGTCGAGCTCGCTTTTGGTGGTTTCGGCGGTTGTATCTCGTGACCTTTGTAAAGGACATTCTTGTTGTCTGTTTTAGAAGAAGAGCTCTTCTTCGTCTTCTTGGTTTTCTCACTCTTCTTCTCGTCGTCATCATCGGAACTTACTTTCGCTTTTATTTTTTCTTCTTCTTCTTTTTCTTCTTCTTCTTCCTTCTTGACGACTTCTCCTTCTTCTTCCTTCTTCGGCTCGTACCCAAACTTCTCGGCGATTTTATCGGCGATGGATTTGATCGCGCCTTCCGTGATGGATTTTTTCTTCTCCGGCTCCGGCGGCGTCGATACCACGCTGTACGTCGTTCTCGTCTTTTTTTCATCGTCATCAATCGGAGCTTCCATGGCTTCGTCGATGACTTTTTCGCCCACTGTTTCATCCTTATCGATGTTCGCTTCCAACTCTTTGCGTTCCTCTTCCTCTTTCTTTAAGCGTTTCTTCTCCATCTTTTTCTCGTACGCCTCGCTCTTCAAATTTTTCTCCTTCTTCATCGCTTCGGCTAAGAGCTTTTGCGCCATCTCTTCCTCGTTCTTCAACGCTTGCTCGCGCTCTTTCTTAGCTAAGAGTTCTTTCTTGGAGAGTTTCTCTTCTTTTTCTCCTTCTTCTTCTTCTTCTTTTTGTTCTTCTTCTTCTTGTTCGCCCGCGCCCGCGACATCTTCTTCTTGAGCGTTCTGCGTAGTAGCGCAAACAGAATTCTTGTTGTAATCGCACGTTTCCGAGCACGACCCCCACTGATACGCGCTCGAAGATTTGCTCGAATCTTCGCTACTTTTACTGTAAACTCTCGAAAAGAACACGCTCGAGGTTCCAGTTTCCTCGTTGCTCACTTTACTCGGCTTCGTGCACTCTCTCAACCCGAACGGTCCGCCAATTGTTTTCACCATCGGCGCTATTTGTTGCGGGCAAAACCCGGATTGATCGGCGACGTAACACCCGACATCTTTAACCGGGTACCCGAGATGCGGCGCGTGACTGTCTTTGTTCACGATTGGGTACAAATAAAACCCGAAATTGTCGCCGTCTTCCAAGACACCTTCCTCTTCGATTTCGTACGAACCGCACTCGGTCGCGCGCATTTCGATGGATTTCGAGAAGGATAAGTTCGGGTTGTCTAATCGCGCCACTGCAATGCGAGCGCCGACGACGCCGGTCCACTCTTTCGGATCAAAATTCAATCTCTCCAGAGGCGAGCACGCCGTGTGCAACGTGATGACTTTCCCGCTCTTTTCATCAGTGCTACCAGCGGAAGCCGACGCCGCGGCAACTTTTTCCGCCGCTTTACTATTGTCCTCCTCCACGCTCTTCTCCATCTCCTCCAAAGCGCTTTGGCTCTCGGGGCCGTCGTTCTCACTCTCGTCTGCTTTTTCTCTCACTTCTTCTTCCTCTGCTTCTTTCACCTCCTCTTCTTCCTCCTCCTTCGGTCGTAAACTCTCCTGGTCCAGCGCCGGAGGTTTCGGTTCGTCCTCGAGAACCGTCTCTTGCTCTTTCTTCTTCAAAGTCTTCTTCTCAACAGCGACACCATCGACGACCTTGGGCGTCCTCGTCGTTTTCACTCCCGTCGTCGTCGCTTTCTTGCCGCCGAAACCGAGGAAAGAAGTCGTCGATGTTGTTCTTCGTCCGTACGCTTTGTTGGCCAGAGCAGAGCTTGCACCAACACCCTCATTCGTACGCACAAAACGTTTCACTAACGATGCAGGAGAAGAGGAACCAGAGGAGGAAGAAACGAGCGCGAACAATCCCCCGACGCACGCGAACGCGACTGTCGCGGCGGTTTTGATCGTCGTTGTCCTTTTCTTCCTCCTCAAAGTTGTTCCGAACATTTTCGTCGCGTCCTCTTCGTTCTCGACATCAAAATCATCATTTTCATCATTTATTAAAGGTTGTCGCTCCAAATCGTAATTGAACTTGGTGTTACTCCCTCTGTACCCGAGACTCGTATTCGTTCCTGTCGCTGCCGCTGACGATGACGACAGAGATG